>Ga0099824_1008448_pt1 | contig 13157 bp, 11 predicted proteins | sample SiratrowhiteBW_FD_76837 | JGI IMG/M metagenome (GOLD analysis project Ga0099824, IMG submission 76837) | Root nodule microbial communities of legume samples collected from California, USA - Siratro white BW | ecosystem: Host-associated > Plants > Roots > Nodule | place: USA: California... | reverse complement strand
GGGAAATGAAGGTGGAACAATTGTTTGAGTGTTTTAATGTGAGTGAAGAAAGGAAAGTTCCCCTGGCTACTCTTAGTTTCCAAGGTCATGCATTGCATTGGTGGACTGCCTTAGTAAGGGATAAATTTCTTCATCATGAACCGGCCATAGCATATTGAAATGATCTTAAGAGTGCCCTTAGAAGAAGACATATTCCTTCATACTATCATAGTGAACTCATGGACAAACTTGATATGCTTAATCAGAAAAACATGAGTATTGAAAAGTATAGGCAGAAAATGGAATTTTATATGATGAGGGCAGGAATTAGAGAACATGAAAATGTAACTGCGACAGATTTTTAAGTGGATTGAGTCTAGAAATAAGAGATAAAGTATAACTTTTCCCTTATAAGGATTTTCATGACTTAGTGCAAATTTGTATAAAGGTTGAACAACAAGTTTTGAGAAAAGGCACAAGTCAAAGTTCCTACTCTAACTCTTATTCCAAGACTAACTATGAGAGGGAGGGAAAATCTTTAAGCGAAAAACCAAGAGAAAATCCCACCAAAGCCATAGTTCAAGAGAGTGGTAAGAGAGAAGAGGAGAAGAAGAAGAAGAAGAAGATAGAAAGAATAAAAAGACTAGAAAAACATCTAGCTCACTTAGGTTGTGAACTTAAAGGGATAAAGCTTATAGAAGAAAAAATAAATAGAATGATTCAGAAGGAAAAAGAGAGAAAAGAAAAAGAGCAGAATGAAAGACGAGAGAGGAAAGAACAAGAAAGACAAGACAAATGTTTGTCTAGAGCTGAACCAAACATTGATGTAAAATCCTCTTCTTTAGAACCATCTTGTGAGAAGTTGAGTGAACGTTTGTCTGGAGCTTAAATAGATGTTGACTCCTCTTCCATAGAAAAATCTTGTGAGGAGTTAGTTGAAGAGAAATCATTGTCTAAGGATATTGACACAAACTCCTCTTACACCAAAAAATTTAGTGAGGATATATTTGTAGAACAATCTTTGTCTGGGGCTGAGCTAAACATTGGCACAAAAACCTCACTCATAGAAAAACCTTGTGAGTTGCTTGAAATTAAACAAGAATATCAAAATATTAGGCAAACTCATAGGGTAGAAACATATTCAAAAATTAAAAATAAAAGTATCCTTCAGATATCTATCCAGGTTTAACATTAGGTAAAGGGTACATTAACCTGGGAAGACAGGTTCTTTTCATTTGCATTTTTAAATGTTATGAGAAAATGTCGTTTGTTTTACTATTTCTGTGTTTTTATAGGATGGTGTTTGATCCTGGAGAAAATTGTGGATAAATCAACAATAATAAAGCTTCTGTCCGCAATACATTATAAGATCTAAGGACAGATCCCTTTCAAGAGGGAGGGGATGATGGAGTACGCCCCAACGACATTAATCATAGAATAAGGAGAACAAAGAGCCAGAGCGAGAATTAAGAGCTTTCCAGAAGATTGGGCCCATCTCATCCTATTTGGGCTTATAATTAGCTGCTCGGGCCCAAATACCAACACGAAGAAATCCCTTTGGAGAAAATAAAGTATTAAGGAGAAGTCCTCTAATTTGTATAAATAGTTTAGAATAATTTGGGCCTTGTATTTGGGCCAAGTAGAATAAATTTGGGCCTTGTATTTTGGGTCATGTAATGTAAGTTTGGGCCTTGAGGTCCATAATAATGTTGGGCTTGATCAAGGAGTCCAAGTACCACAAGGAGCTCTCTCCTTATGCCCCTTGTCACCACCTTATGAGAGCCTTGGAGTGCAAGCTAGGTTTGGGAAGTTTGTCATAGAAGCTAGGGTTAGAAGCTTGTCTTATAAGCTAGGGTTAGAGGCTTGTAACTTTTGATAGAGAGCTCGGATTGAGACGCTCCAAAAATGAAAATTATTCGACATGGGGTAACGAAGCTCTTGGCGAACATGGTAGAGTTCTTACATTTCAAAGATTTACCATAGATTTAGGGTTTCAAACATTTAGGGCGAAAAAATGTCAAACGAGGGTTTAGGTTTCAGGGTTTAGGGTTTACGGTTGTTCGAAATGGGGTAACGAAGCTTTTGGACAATATGGTAGAGTTCTTACATTGTATAGATTTACCAGAGATTTAGGGTTTCAAAGATTTAGGGTGAAAAACTTCAAACGACCATAACTTTTGATAGAGAGCTAAGATTGAGACGCTCCAAAAATGAAATTTTTTCAAAATGGGATAACGGCGCTCTTGGCCAACATGGTAGAATTCTTACATTGTAAAGATTTACCATAGATTAAGGGTTTCAAAGATTTAGGGCGAAAAAAGGTCAAACGAGGGTTTACTTTTTAGGGTTTAGGGTTGTTCGAAATGGGGTAACGAAGCTCTTGGCCAACATGGTAGAGTTCTTACATTGTATTGATTTATCATAGATTTTGGGTTTCAAAGATTTAAGGCGAAAAAACTTTAAACGGACATAACTTTTGATAGAGAGCTCGGATTGAGACGCTTTAATAATGAAAGTTGCTCGAGATGGGGTAACGAAGCTCTTGGCCAACACGGTACAGTTCTAACATTGTAAAGATTTCCCATAGATTTAAGGTTTCAAAGATTTAGGGCGAAAAAACGTCAAACGAGGGTTTAGGTTTTAGGGTTTAGGGTTGTTCGAAATAGGGTAACGAAGCTCTTGGCCAACATGATAGAGTTCTTACATTGTATAGATTTACCATAGATTTAATGTTTCAAAGATTTAGGGCAAAGAAACTTCAAACGACCATAACGTTTGAAAGAGAGCTCGGATTGGGACGCTCCAAAAATGAAAGTTGTTTGAAATGGGTAACGAAGCTCTTGGCCAACATGGTAGAGTTCTTACATTGTAAAGATTCACCATAGATTTAGGGTTTCAAACATTTAGGGCGAAAAAACATTTAACGAGCTGTTTTGGTTTTAGGGTTTATGGTTATTCGTAATAGGGTAACGAAGCTCTTGGCAAACATGGTAGAGTTCTTACATTGTATACATTTACCATAGATTTGGGCTTTCATAGATTTAGGGTGAGAAAACTTCAAACGACCATAACTTTTGATAGAGAGGTCGGATTGAGACGCTCAAAAAATGAAAGTTGTTCGAAATGGGGTAACGAAGCTCTTGGGCAATATGGTAGAGTTCTTACAGTGTAAAGATTTACCATAGATTTAGGGTTTGAAAGATTTAGGGTGAAAAAACGTCAAACGAGGGTTTAGGTTTTAGGGTTTAGGGTTGTTCGAAATAGGGTAACGAAGCTCTTGGCAAACATGTAGAGTTCTTACATTGTATACATTTTCCATAGATTTGGGCTTTCATAGATTTAGGGTGAGAAAACTTCAAACGACCATAACTTTTGATAGGGAGCTCGGATTGAGACGCTCCAAAAATGAAAGTTGTTCGAAATGGGGTAACGAAGCTCTTGGCCAACATGGTAGAGTTCTTACATTATAAAGATTCGTCATAGATTTAGGGTTTCAAACATTTAGGGGAAAAAACGTTTAACGAGGGTTTAGGTTTTAGGGTTTAGGGATACTCGAAATGGGGTAACAAAGCTCTTGGCCAATATGGTAGAGTTCTTACATTGTATAGATTTATCATAGATTTTGGGACTCAAAGATTTAGGGCGAAAAAAGTTTAAATGGACATAACTTTTGATAGAGAGCTCGGATTGCGACGCTAAAAAAATGAAAGTTGTTCGAAATGGGGTCACGAAGCTCTTGGCCAACATGGTAGAGTTCTTACATTGTAAAGATTTACCATAGATTTAGGGTTTCAAACATTTAGGGCGAAAAAACGTCAAAAGAGGGTGTAGGTTTTAGGGTTTAGGGTTGTTCAAAATACGGTAACGAAGCTCTTGGCCAACATGGTAAAGTTCTTACATTGTATAGATTTACCATAGATTTTGGGTTTCAAAGATTTAGGGCGAAAAAAGTTTAAACGGACATAACTTTTGATAGAGAGCTCGGATTGAGATGCTTCAAAAATGAAAGTTGTTCGAAATGGGGTAACGAAGCTCTTGGCCAACATGGTAGAGTTCTTAGATTGTAAAGATTTACCATAGATTTAGGGTTTCAAAGATTTAGGGCCTAAAAATGTCAAACGAGGGTTTAGGTTTTAGGGTGTAGGGTTGTTGGAAATGGGGTAATGAAGCTCTTGGCTAAGATGGTAGGGTTCTTACATTGTATGGATTTACCATAGATTTAGGGCGAAAAAACTTCGAACGGCAATAACTTTTGATAGAGAGGTCGGATTGAGACGCTAAAAAAATGAAACTTGTTCGAAATGGGGTAACGAAGCTCTTGGCCAAGATGGTAGAGTTCTTACGTTGTATAGATTTATCATAGATTTAGGGTTTCGAAGATTTAGGGCGGAAAAACATTAAACGACCACAACTTTTGATAGAGAGCTCGGATTGAGATGCTCCAAAAATGAAAGTTGTTCGAAATGGGGTAATGAAGCTCTTGACCAGCAGGATAGAGTTCTTACATTGTATATATTTACCATAGATTTAGGGTAGCAAAGATTTAGGGCGAAAAAACTTCAAACGGCCATAACTTTTGATAGAGAGCTCGGATTGAGACACACCAAAAATGAAAGTTGTTCGAAATGGGGTAACGAAGCTCTTGGCCAACATGGTAGAGTTCTTACATTGTATAGATTTACCATTGATTTAGGGTTTCAAAGATTTAGGGCGAGAAAACATCAAACGATCATAAGTTTTGATAGAGAGCTCGAATTATGATACTCGAAAAATGAAAGTTGTTCGAAACGGGGTAAAGAAGCTCTTGGCCAAGATGGTAGAGTTCTTACATTGTATGGATTTACCGTAGATTTAGGGTTTCAAAGATTTAGGGAGAAAAAACTTCAAACGGCGAACACTTTTGATAGAGAGCTGGGATTGAGACGCTCCAAAAAATGAAAGTTGTTCGACATGGGTAACGAAGCTCTTAGCCAAGATGGTAGAGTTCTTACATTGTATAGATTTATCATAGATTTAGGGTTTCGAGGATTTAGAGCGAAAAAACATCAAACGATCATTACTTTTGATAGGGAGCTCGGATTGAGATGCTCCAAAAATGAAAATTGTTGGAAATGGGGGTAACGAAGCTCTTGGCCAACATGGTAGAGTTCTTACATTGTATAGATTTACTATAGATTTAAGGTTTCAAAGACTTAGGGCGACAAACTTCAAACGGCCATAACTTTTGATAGAGATCTCGGATTGAGACACTTCAAAAATGAAAGTTGTTCGAAATAGGGTAACGTAGTTCTTGGCCAAGTTGGTAGAGTTCTTACACTGTATACATTTATCATAGATTTAATGTTTCGAAGATTTAGGGCGGAAAAACGTTAAACGACCATAACTGTTGAGAGAGAGCTCGGATTGCGACGCTCCAAATATGAAAGTTGTTGGAAATGGGGTAACGAAGCTCTTAGCCAACATGGTAGAGTTCTTACATTGTATAGATTTATCATAGATTTAGGGTTTCGAATATTTATAGCGAAAAAACCTCAAACGGCCATAACTTTTGATAGAGAGCTCAGATTGAGATGTTCCAAAAATGAAAGTTGTCCGAAATGGGGTAACGAAGCTCTTGGCCAACATGGTAGAGTTCTGACATTGTATGGATTTACCATAGATTTAGGGTTTCAAAGATTTAGGGCGAAAAAACTTCAAACGACCATAACTTTTGATAGAGAGCTCGGATTGAGACGTTCCAAAAATGAAAGTTGTTCGAAATGGGGTAACGAAGCTCTTGGCCAACATGGTAGAGTTCTTACATTGTATAGATTTACCATTGAGTTAGGGTTTCACAGATTTAGGGCGAGAAAACATCAAACGACCAAAAGTTTTGATAGAGAGCTCGAATTAAGATGCTCGAAAAATGAAAGTTGTTCGAAACGGGGTAAAGAAGCTCTTGGCCAAGAAGGTAGAGTTCTTACATTGTATGAATTTACCATAGATTTAGGGTTGCAAAGATTTAGGGCGAAAAAACTTCAAACGACCATGACTTTTGATAGAGAGCTCGGATTGAGACGCTCCAAAAATGAAAGTTGTTGGAAATGGGGTAACGAACCTCTTGGCCAACATGGTAGAGTTCTGACATTGTATGGATTTACCATAGATTTAGGGACGCAAAGATTTAGGGCGAAAAAACTTCAAACGACCATAACTTTTGATAGAGAGCTCGGATTGAGACGTTCCAAAAATGAAAGTTGTTGGAAATGGGGTAAAGAAGCTCTTGGCCAAGATGGTCGAGTTCTTACATTCTATGGATTTACCATAGATTTAGGGTTTCAAAGATTTAGGGCTAAAAAACTTCAAACGGCGAACACTTTTGATAGAGAGTTGGGATTGAGACGCTCCAAAAATGAAAGTTGTTCGACATGGGTAACGAAGCTCTTGGCCAAGATGGTAGAGTTCTTAACATTGTAAAGATTTATCATAGATTTAGGGTTTCGAGGATTTAGAGCGAAAAAACTTCAAACGACCATTACTTTTGATAGGGAGCTCGGATTGAGACGCTCCAAAAATGCAAGTTCTTGGAAATTGGGGTAACGAAGCTCTTGGCCAACATGATAGAGTTCTTACATTGTATAGATTTACCATAGATTTAGGGTTTCAAAGATTTAGGGCGACAAACTTGAAACGACCATAACTTTTGATAGAGATCTCGGATTGAGACACTCCAAAAATGAAAGTTGTTCGAAATAGGGTAACGTAGTTCTTGGCCAAGTTGGTAGAGTTCTTAAACTGTATAGATTTATCATAGATTTAATGTTTTGAAGATTTAGGGCGGAAGAACGTTAAACGACCATAACTGTTGATAGACAGCTTGGATTGAGATGCTCCAAAAATGAAAGTTGTTCGAAATGGGGTAACGAAGCTCTTGGCCAACATGGTAGAGTTCTTACAGTGTATAGATTTCTCATAGATTTAGGGTTTCGAAGATTTAGAGCGAAAAAACTTCAATCGGCCATAACTTTTGAAAGAGAGCTCGGATTGAGACGTTCCAAAAATGAAAGTTGTTCGAAATGGGGTAACGAAGCTCTTGGCCAACATGGTAGAGTTCTTACATTGTATAGATTTACAATAGATTTAGGGTTTCAAAGATTTAGGGTGAAAGAACTTCAAACGCCCATAACTTTTGATAGAGAGCTCGGATTGAGACGCTCCAAAAATGAAGGATGTTCGAAATGGGGTAACGAAGCTCTTGGCCAAGATGGTAGAATTCTTACGTTGTATAGATTTATCATATATTGAGGGTTTCAAAGATTTAGGGCGGAAAAACATTAAACGACCACAACTTTTGATAAAGAGCTCTGATTGAGACGCTCCAAAAATGAAAGTTGTTCGAAATTGGATAACGAAGCTCTTGGCCAACATGGGAGAGTTTTTACATTATATATATTTACCATAGATTTAGGGTTCCAAAGATTTAGGGCGAAAAAACTTCAAAGGCAAAAACTTTTGATAGCGAGCTCGGATTGAGACGCTCTAAAAATGAAAGTTGTTCGAAATGGGGTAACGAAGCTCTTGGCCAACATGGTAGAGTTCTTACATTGTATAGATTTATCAAAATTTTGGGGTTCGAAGATTTAGGGCAGAAAAACTTCAAGCGGCCATAACTTTTGATAGAGAGCTCGTACTGAGACGCTCCAAAAATGAAAGTTGTTCGAAATGGGGTAACGAAGCTCTTGGCCAGCATGGTAGAGTTCTTACATTGTATAGATTTACTATAGATTTAGGGTTTCAAAGATATAGGGCGACAAACTTCAAACGGCCATAACTTTTGAGAGAGATCTCGGATTGAGACACTCCAAAAATGAAAGTTGTTCAAAATAGGGTAACGTAGTTCTTGGCCAAGTTGGTAGAGTTCTTACACTGTATAGATTTATCATAGATTTAATGTTTCGAAGATTTAGGGCGGAAAAACGTTAAACGACCATAACTGTTGAAAGAGAGCTCGGATTAAGACGCTTCAAGAATGAAAGTTGTTCGAAATGGGGTAACGAAGCTCTTGGCCAACATGGTAGAGTTCTTACAGTGTATAGATTTACCATAGATTTAGGGTTTCGAAGATTTAGAGCGAAAAAACTTCAAACGGCCAAAGCTCTTTATAGGGAGCTCGGATTGAAACGCTCCAAAAATGAAAGTTGTTCCAAATGGGGTAACGAAGCTCTTGGCCAAGATGATACACTTCTACATTGGATAGATTTATCATAGAGTTAGGGTTTCGAAGATTTAGGACGAAAAAACTTTAAACTGCCACAACTCTTGATAGAAAGCTTGGAATGAGACGCTCCAAATATGATAGTTGTTCGAAATGGGGTAACGAAGCTCTTGGCCAAGATGGTAGAGTTCTTACATTGTATAGATTTATCATAGATTTAGAGTTTCGTTGACTTTGGGCTAAAAAACATTAAACGGCCATAAGTTTTGATAGAGAGCTCGGATTGAGACGCTCCAAAAATGAAAGTTGTTCGAAATGGGGTAATGAAGCTCTTGGCCAACATGGTAGACTTCTTACATTGTTTAGATTTATCATAGAATTAGGGTTTCAAAGATTTAGGGTGAAAAAACTTCAAACGACCATAACTCTTGATAGAGAACTCGGATTGAGACGTCGCAAAAACGAAAGTTGTTCAAAATGGGGTAACGAACCTCTTGGCCAAGATGGTAGAGTTCTTACATTGTATAAATTTATCATAGATTTAGGGTTTCGAAGATTTAGGGCGGAAAAACATTAAACGGGCATAACTTTTGATAGAGAGGTCGGATTGAGACTCTCCAAAAATAAAAGTTGTTCGAAATGAGGTAACGAAGCTTTTGGCCAACATGGTACAGTTCTGACATTGGATGGATTTACCATAGATTTAGGGTTTCAAGGATTTAGGGCGAAAAAACTACAAACGGCCAAAAGTTTTGATAGAGAGCTCGGATTCAGACGCTTCAAAAATGAACTTTGTTCGAAATGGGGTAACGAAGCTCTTGGCCAAGATGGTAGAGTTCGCACATTGTATAGATTTATCATAGATTTAGGGTTTCGAAGATTTAGAGCGAAAAAACCTCAAACGGCCAAAGCTTTTGATAGAGAGCTCGGATTGAGATGCTCCGAAAATGAAAGTTGTTCGAAATGGGGTAACGAAGCTCTTGGCCAAGATGGTAGACTTCTACATTGTATAGATTTATCATAGATTTAGGGTTTCAAAGATTTAGGGCGAAAAAACTTCAAACGGCTACAACTCTTGATAGAGAGCTCGGATTGAGACGCTCCAACTATCAGAGTTGTTCGAAATGGGATAACGAAGCTCTTGGCCAAGATGGTAGAGTTCTTACCATGTATAGATTTATCATAGATTTAGAGTTTCGTTGATTTAGGGCGAAAAAACATTAAACGGGCATAACTTTTGATAGACAGCACGGATTGAGACGCTCCAAAAATGAAAGTTGTTCGAAACGGGATAATGAAGCTCTTCGCCAACATGGCAGAGTTCTGACATTGTATAGATTTACCATAGATTTAGGGTTTCAAAGATTTAGGGCGAAAAAACTTCAAACGGCCATAACTTTTGATAGAGAGCTCGTACTGAGACGCTCTAAAAAAGAAAGTTGTTCGAAATGGGGTAACGAATCTCTTGGCCAAGATGGTAGAGTTCTTACATTGTATAGATTTATCATAGATTTAGGGTTTCGAACATTTGGGGCGGAAAAACATTAAAAGGCCATAACTTTTGATAGAGAGCTCGGATTGAGACGCTCCAAAAACGAAAGTTGTTCGAAATGGGGTAACGAAGCTCTTGGCCAAGATGGTAGAGTTCTTTCATTTTATAGATTTATCATAGATTTAGGGTTTGGAAGATTTATGGCGAATAAAAATTAAACGGCCATAACTTTTGATAGAGTGCTCGGATTGAGACGCTCCAAAAATGAAAGTTGTTCGAAATGGCGTAACGAAGCTCTTGGCCAAGATGGTAGAGTTCTCACATTGTATAGATTTATCATAGATTTAGCGTTTCAGGGATTTAGAGCGAAAAAACATCAAACGGCCATAAGTTTTGATAGAGAGCTCGGATTGAGACGCTCCAAAAATTAAAGTTGTTCGAAATGGGGTAACGAACCTCTTGGCCAACATGGTAGAGTTCTTACAATATATAGATTTATCATAGATTTAGGGTTTCGAAGATTTAGAGCGAAAAGACTTCAGACGGTCATAACTTTTGATAGAGAGTTCGGATTCAGACGCTCCAAAAATGAAAGTTGTTTAAAATGGGGTAACGAAGCTCTTGGCCAACTTGGTAGAGTTCTTACATTGTATAGATTTATCATAGAGTTAGGGTTTCGAAGATTTAGAGCGAAAAAACTTCAAACGGCCATAACTTTTGATAGAGAGCTCGGATTGAGACGCTGCAAAAATGAAAGTTGTTCCAAAAGGGGTAACGACGCTCTTGGCCAACATAGTAGAGTTCTTACATTGCATAGATTTATCATAGATTTAGGGTTTCAAATATTTAGAGCGAAAAAACATCAAAAGGCCTTAACTTTTGATAGAGAGCTCGGACTGAGACGCTGCAAAAATGAAAGTTGTTCGAAATGGGGTAACGGAGCTCTTGGCCAAGATGGTAGAGTAGAGTTCTTACATTGTATAGATTTATTATAGATTTAGGGTTTCGAGATTTAGAGCGAAAAAACTTCAAACGGCCATAACTTTTGATAGAGAGCTCGGATTGAGACGCTCCGAAAATAAATGTTGTTCAAAATGGGGTAACGAAGCTGTTGCCCAACATGGTAGAGTTCTTACATAGTATAGATTTACCAAAGATATAGGGTTTCCAAGATTTAGGGCGAAAAAACTTGAAACGGCCATAACTTTTGGTAGAGAGCTCGGATTGACGCGCTCCATAAATGAAAGTTGTTCGAAATGTGGTAACGAAGCTCTTGGCCAAGATGATAGAGCTCTTACATTGTATAGATTTATCATAGATTTAGGTTTTCGATGATTTAGTGTGGAAAAACATTAAACGGGCATCACTTTTGATAGAGAGCTCGGATTGAGACGCTCCAAAATTGAAAGTTGTTCGAAATGGAGTAACGAAGCTCTTGGCAGACATGGTACAGTTCTTACACTGTATAGATTTATCTTAGATTTAGGGTATGGAAGATTTAGGGCGGAAAAACATTAAAAGGCCATAACTTTTGATAGAGAGCTCGGATTGAGACGCTCCAAAAATGAAAATTTTTCAAAATGGGATAACGAAGCTCTTGGCAAACATGGTAGAGTTCTTACATTGTATAGATTTACAATAGATTTAGGGCTTCAAAGATTTAAGGCGAAAAAACTTCAAACGGCCATAACTTTTGATGGAGAGCTCAAATTGAGATGCTCCAAAAATGAAAGTTGTTCGAAATGGGGTAACGAACCTCTTGGCCAGCATGGTAGAGTTCTTACATTTTATAGATTTACCATAGATTTAGGGCGAAAAAACTTCAAACGACCATAACATTTGATAGAGAGCTCGAATTGAGACGCATCAAAAATGAAAGTTGTTCGAAATGAGGTAACAAAGCTCTTGGTTAAGGTGGTAGAGTTCTTACATTGTATAGATTTATGATAGATTTAGGGTTTCAAAGATTTAGGGCGGAAAAACAATAAACGGCCCTAAGTTTTAATACAGAGCTCGAATTGAGACGCTCCAAAAATGAAAGTTGCTCGAAATGGGGTAACGAAGCTCTTGGCTAGCATGGTAGAGTTCTTACATTGTATATATTTACCATAGATTTAGGGTTGCAAAGATTTAGGGCGAAAACACTTCAAACGGCCATAACTTTTGATAGAGATCTTGGATTCAGACGCTCCAAAAGTGAAACTTGTTCGAAATGGGTTAACGAAGCTCTTAACCAAGATGGTAGAGTTCTTACATTGTATGGATTTGCCATAGATATAGGGTTTTAAAGATTTAGGGCGAAAAAACTTCACTAGGTGACATTTTTTGATACAGAGCTCGTATTGAGACGCTCCAAAAATGAAAGTTGTTCGAAATGTGGTAACCAATCTCTTGGCCAACATGGTAGAGTTCTTACATTCTATAGATTTACCATAGATTTAGGGTTTCGAAGATTTAGGGCGAAAAAATTTCAAACGGCCATAACTTTTGATAGAGAACTCAGATTGAGACGCTCCAAAAATGAAAGTTGTTTGAAATGGGGTAACGAAGCGCTTGGCAAACATGGCAGAGTTCTTACATTGTATAGATTTACAATAGATTTAGGGTTTCAAAGATTTAGGGCGAAAAAACTTCAAACGGCCATAACTTTTGATAGAGAACTCGGATTGAGACGCTCGAAAAATGAAACTTGTTCGAAATGGGGTAACGAAGCTCTTGGCCAATAGGTAGAGTTCTTACATTGTATAGATTTACCATTGATTTACGGTTTCAAAGATTTAGGGCGAAAAAACATCAAACGACCATAAGTTTTGATAGAGAGCTCGAATTAAGATGCTCGAAAAATGAAAGTTGTTCGAAACGGGGTAAAGAAGCTCTTGGCCAACATGGTATAGTTCTTACATTGTATGGATTTACCATAGATATAGGGTTTCAAAGGTTTAGGGCGAAAAAACTTCACACGGCGATATTTTTTGACACAGAGCTCGTATTGAGACGCTCGAAAAATGAAGGTTGTTCGAAATGGGGTAACGAAGCTCTTGGCCAACATGGTAGACTTCTTACATTCTATAGATTTACCATAGATTTAGGGTTTTGAAAGATTTAGGGCAAAAAGAAAAATTGTTGTTTAAATGAACAAGATATAACAATATAGATACATGTGAAAACAAAAATATGTGAAAACAAGAATAAAGAAATTGTTAAGGAATATAATAATTTTGATTCTCAAACTCATTACAGTGATGAGCAAATTACGAAACTAAATGATTCTATTATTAAAAATATATATGATCTAAGTCGATAAAAGAATATTGATACGAAATTGAGAGACATACTTGTTAGCACCAGAATGAAAATCATTTGTATTCGTGCTGATGTTTTTATGTTACTGTTTTCACTCTGATTTGTAATTGCACGATTTGAACTGCAGTAATGAAAATCATTTGTATTCGTGCCAATGTTAAATAAATCATGTTATTCCTATTACTGTTT
>Ga0099824_1008447_pt1 | contig 13158 bp, 4 predicted proteins | sample SiratrowhiteBW_FD_76837 | JGI IMG/M metagenome (GOLD analysis project Ga0099824, IMG submission 76837) | Root nodule microbial communities of legume samples collected from California, USA - Siratro white BW | ecosystem: Host-associated > Plants > Roots > Nodule | place: USA: California... | reverse complement strand
GAAAAAACATCCAGTCAAAGATTCAATTAAAAACAATAAATTGTGAACTAACTCATAGTCAAATTTTAATTATTATTGCATTTAAGAAAAGGTCAAAAAGAAAAGGCATTGCTTCAGTTCCTCAAGTATATCAGTTAAAAAATTAGAAGCAATTTGTTATCAATTAATACTCTTTTTCATAACTTCAACATAATGTTATTATATCTTAAGGTAACTTCCATTCAAATATTCTGATTATGGTTTTCTATCAGTCCTATAAAATTCCTTAAAAACAGACAAGCCTAAAAGATGAGAGTCTCTTGTTATTGTTCATTAGTATTTAGTTAACTTGTTACCAATTATAACATAACAAAAATGTTCATTTTCTTGACTTAATTGGGTTTATTTTCAAAATTATTCCTAAGCATAATAATAATAATAATAATAATAATAATAATAATAATAATAATTATTATTATTATTATTATTATTATTATTATTATTATTATTACTATGTAATAATATATTTCAAAATTATTCTTTAAGTATAACTATTTTTATTACCTGTAAGTTACATAATAATTGTAGTGTATCACTCCATTTATAAATTTTTTTAAAATATAAAAATGCATGCCTAATAGCATGTGTATTTTCAGCTAGTAATATATAGTATCCACTATGCACTTATGTAAAGATTAAGATGGAAGAAGATAAGATGGGAAGGTTTACACTTATTAGCAGTTTCTAGGAAGATGGTGAAGTCTGTGTCTTTCTCGTGTGGTTTGTCAAAGAGCTTAACATTTTCCACCAATGGTCATTGCCATATTGTGATTAGTTTGAGACCCTTTGTTTTGTGGATTGGTCCATTGATCATAAAATTAATTAAACACACCAAGAAAGAGACAGATAATTGATGCTGTTAGTTCACACAGAAAACTTTTCAAAAAAATTGACTAGTTCGAACTAATATTCTAAGATATAGGTTACGATCATTAGATATTATAATTAACACTTAATCATGATCTATCTAACATTCTAGTTTCTTTTTTTTTTTAATTTTCATATCGGTTTACTATAACACGTTTTCTAAACACCCAAGATTTGTTACTGTTTTTTTTTTTAAGTTGCATTCTAATTATTATAACGAGAAGTGTATCTTAAGTTACATTAGGTATGTGACATCATGGATTAATCAAACCAATGTCGAAGAAGATTTCCATGCTAATTAAAATATCAAGAAAAAATGATTAGAAGAAAGTGCTTTATTTTCCTATGGATTGAACTCGTGCATTGTTCTTTTCTTTATGAACGTGTTTTCTTGGGGCAGGGTTTAAGAAAGCAATATTGAACTTGCTAGTGAGTCATTCAACGAAGAATTTGAACGTCAACACGCATCTTTCACGTAATGGAAAACACAATTTTCTTCTTTTGTGAAATCAATTAACCACAAATTAATTATTTTATAATTTTTTAAACTTATTATCATTAAAAACTGAAATTTAAAAAAGATAAAATAACATATTTGTTCTTTTGTATTTCTTTCTTTTTCGAAGTTTTAATAAACTAAAAAACAATTATTTGGGCAATCATACAAAATATTCACATTTTTTCATATTCATGACATTTTTACATATCGTTTAAAGAGATGAAATTCAGGATTACTACTCTTTTGTTGGTGAAAAAAAAGACATTTCATTAATCTAACCAGTTTATCATTTTGCTTAAAAAATAAAAAGAAATAACAGTTGCAAATGAAGCTTTCAGAAAACAGGAAATTGTTGATTAATTTTTTGATGATTTTGAATGAAAGAAACGGCAACTTAACTTAACTGGGGAGCTAGCTGGCCTACCACAAGCAGTCCTACACGGCTATACATATTATTCGATGTGGGGACTGGGGATGTGTACTTTCCTTTTTCCCTGATCAATCATCAATATTTGATTCTGACATTCCAATTATCTTTTCATGAAATTATGACTTCCTTATACCCTCTAAATGCCCTTGATCCCTACGCTGTTCTGCAATTTTTGGCTGCTGTTTCGGATCATATCGGAAATGCTCTCTTTCTTTTCTTCATTAGGCTTCCATTCTTTCTCACACAATGAACAAACGTTCAAGGTTGTGGCCGCCTTGGAGAGTTGAATGTACAATGGCTTTTGTCCCATCTGTTGTGCACGCAGCTCTTGCAATTCCTTCTTCAGTTTCAGATTCTCATGGGTTAGTTTCTCACAGCATTTCTTCAGAAACTCGCAATCCACCTCGGTTTGCTTCAGCTTGGTCCTGAAAAGTCAATATAACACAGTTTAACGCATGGTCAAGTCAAAGGTTAAAAAATTGCCTCCTTTTGTCCTTGGTAAACTTGACAGAGAAAAGAGAAATTTTAAGGCTACAATGAGATAGAAACCAAAACTGAACACCCCCAGAAATTGAAACTCTTTAAAGGATCATAAAGTTTAAGAAACCAGCCATATATATATATATATATATGACAGACACACACACCATACCTTGCTCTTCTGTTCTGAAACCAGACTTCGACCTGTCTATGCTTTAAATTCAATTTCTCAGCAAGTGCCTGCTTCTGTGCCTGCATGTGAAACCAAAACCAACCCTTGAATATTTCTCTTTGATTAATCAACAAACCCTTGAAAGATTCCATACAATATATTGTATGATAATTCAACATGCAGTTTAACCAGCTTCCATGAAATGAAAAACCAGAAAGGATACTGCTAAGAAAACTGTGTGATGGAAGGGAGAGAAATGAATACGGGGTTGAGAGTGGTATGCATCTTGAAAATATCCTCAAGGGTGTCTGATTGCTCCTTGGTAAGCTTCAGTTTCTTTCTGATGCCGGTATTGCTGTTGTTGCTGCTATCAGGGCTGTTATTTTCATTGGGGTGCTTCAAAGACAACAACCCTTTTGCCTTATGATCATGAAGTTGTTGATTCACGTGACTGGTTTGCTCCCCCTTTGGACAAAGATCGTCAAACGTTAGGTCCAAGGAAGGGAGTTTCTGCTTCCCCTTCCTTGGTGGCACATGGCCCCCCATTCCTAGTCCAAGGCTTAGACTAGTGTTGCATGCATCATCATCTTCCATGGCAGAGAAGGAATGGGAATAGAGAGAAAGTGAGAGAGAAAGGGTGAAGAGGGGGTTGTGAAAGAGGTGATATGAACACTTTTATTGTTGGGGTTTGGTGTTGGTGTTGAATCAGTTATTGTTGGCAAACACTTTTGTTTTGGAATAAAGGAAAAAAGAAAATGTGCATGGAGAGTAATTTTGGTAGTACTAAGGAGGACTTGTGCATTAATAGCAATAATAAAATGGGGGCAAGAGGAGTAAAAGCATGCCTTAGAATTCTGACTCCTTTGAGGAAACCAAAACCTTTCTTAATGACATAAAATGTTTGACTTTTCCATTTTTTAATTCCAACCCTGTTTGAGTCAGTCACCAGGTCCTATCTTTCCCAACACTTTCCTATGATACTTCTCTGTCTACTCATGATGCTTCCCTTCCCTAACCTAACTTAACACCTTATAAATTTTTACTAATATTTCATGTAAAGTTTGAATGTTAAAAAATACTTTTGATTTTGTGTTTTCAGTTTCAGTGGTTATAGAATGAGCAATGACTTGATCTAAAAATTATAATAATTAGACATCATTACTCTTTACACTGCTGCAACCAAACTTGTCACCAAAAGCTAAACTGAAAGTAATAAAGAATAGAAACTTACAGCATTATTACTATTTATAGCTAATTTTGATTTTGTAGTTTCAATTTCAAGTAATCAAAAATAAGTCAAAATATGTGTAAAGTTAAATAAATGAGGGTTTAATCTTTGATAATTATAGTTTGTACATAACAAATGAAACAACAAAATGACCAGTTAGATATGGAAGTAACACTGTAACCTTACTCTTTAATATTTAAATTTATTATATTGTTATCTCTGTAATTTAATGGTTTAATTATAATATATAGCATGTAATGTTTTTCTCTTATCATTTAACATTAATAAAATATGACAATAATTTTTATGGTAATTATTTAATCATTGAAAAATATATTTACAAATATATTAGAATTAGAATTATATATTATTAAATACAGTTTTAGTCTTTTGTTAAAAATTTTTTTATTATTAAACTGATTTATTTGTTGACCTTTTCATTATAATATTGTTCATTTTATTGACATGACAATGGCTGACATTTTTTACATGGTATCTTTTGTAATTTGTTTCATCTTACCAGATTAATGTAATAAAATAACAAAACACCAACTAAGTCTGTTAAAAAACTTCAAAAAATTAAACTGAAACTTCTTTTTAAGGCTTAAGAAACTAGACTTGAACTAAAGAATTGTCTTTGAAAAAGTATTAGTAACACATTCTTAACGTTTAACACACATTGAATTATTAACTAACAATTATCAAAACTTCAACTATAGGAAAATAAATCATTAAATAAATGAAACTCCAAGAGTTTATGATTTTGAGTAGAAACTCACAAGATATTCAATAATATGTTAAAAGCAAGTTACCAAATTCTAATCATTCTACCTAATATTCTTATGTTACATCTCCTCACCTTTATAATTGTTGCTTTTTTATTAATAAAATATTCTTTTTATCTTACTTTTTTAAATTTGAAGATAATATAATACTTTAAGTATATCTTTATATTTTATTTTATATTTAAAAAAGTTTGAACCTTAAATAGAGGGAATAAATTAAAATAAGTATAATAGGTTATTTATTTAAAATTATATTAAAAACAGAAGAATAAAATATTTTCTTAATTTTGATAAAAAGTATCTTAAACAAATATTATATAGAAACGGATGGAATATTAAAATCTAGGTAAAATAAATAATCAATTTCTTTTAATTATTTTACTCAAAATCACCTATCAATATATCAAATTTGTTTTCTCCTTCAGATCCGTGCATCTTCAATCATATACATTCTTCTAAATTTTACCAAAAATTTACTACTAACCTCTGACTTTCAAACATTTAAAATTGTTTTATATTTACAACTAATCATAAAATTGAATAGAAAGTAATATTTTTCAAAATTTTTGAAGTAAAAGAAATTAAGAACAAAACTAAAAAATTATTTATTTTTAAAAATAAAAAATCTTAAGTCACCCAACAAACCCTAAAATTTAAAATGGAAACAGAGTCGAGAAAAAAAAAAAAAAAAAAAAAGAGGGGGGAGTTGGGAAGGGGGTGGAATTTTTAAATAAAAAAATAAAAAAAAAAAAAAAAACAAAAAAAAAAAAAAAAAAAAAAAAAAAAAAAAAAAAAAAAAAAAAAAAAGGAGCGAGAATTCTAGAAGGTGGTCCCATTTTCAATGATAAAATTCGCAACATGTGATGGAATAGTTCCTCTGTGTAATTTGATGGGAGATTGGGGGTATTTTAGTGAAGTAACTTTTAAGTTATAGGAATAGCAAACTCATTAGTTGACATAAACCCATCTATTAATATGATTGTACTTAAGATAAGCACTGTTTCAGTATTAATGTTTTTTTTGACTTAGGGAGTCAATTATTTATTCCCTCTCATGTCCCTCTTTCTGAATATGTTTCAAAAATCACTAATAATTATTTCTGATTATTGAAGTTACAATTTTTAGTATCTTACCTGAATATTTAAACAAGTTCACAAGTGTATTTTATTTTTTTAATACAACATTTTTGTTAAAACAATTCCTTTGTCATAATAAATCATTCATCTAATAATTAGCTTATATATTTGATTAAAAGATAAATATTTTTTTTTGGAATTATAAATGAGGTTGGACCAGACTGTGACTTAGGTTTGCCTATTAAATGATGAATAATGAACGAGAAACGGCTAAAGGGCGATGATAGGATTACCCGGGGCAAAGGCAAACTGCTGTCATTGGAAGATGTGTACTTGTTTCTTGTTCCTTTCTATTTATTATCTTTAAAGGAAGATATTTTTACTTTTTATTATATGTTTAAGTTTAAGATGATAATTAAAGAAATTTTTACTAACCTTCTTATGCTCTTCTTAAATGACCAGTCACTAACACTTCCTTGGTTTGTAAAGAAACATTCATGTCTCTTAACATAGCATCAAATTGTATCTGTAAAATTTGTGTGTTCCTCTTCTTAAAGTTGAGAAAAACATAAAAGGAAAGAAAGTAAAAGAAAGAACAAGCAATTCAGAACAATAAAAATTAATAATAGGACTGCTAACAAATATAACGTCTTTCACTGGAAGTAATGTCAGTGCCTCTCATTATTAAGTTAAGATTTGTTATTTTGATGTGTGTTAGTTTATTAAAATATAGGGGAAGAATGATTATTTAAAACTGTAGGAATTATGATTGTGGAAAAGAATGTTTAGGGATTTTAGTTATTTCTAATAAAAGTTTTATTTGCAATTTCAGTAACGTGTTTTGGATTGTTGAAATTTGTAAAAAGATTATTTTCTGAGAAAAATAAATTATTTTTATCAATATCAAAATTTTGAATTTATAATTATTTTTTAATATATTTTCTTCTTTCAACTTTATTAGTTATTTTTATGAAAAATTGATAATTGTTACATCTAAATAAAAATAATTATCTTAATTTAAACAAAATCTATCTGATTAAAAAGTTGATTTAGACACTTAACTCAGTTTAAAAAGAAAATCTCAATTTACTTGAGATGTATGCATACAATTTAAGAGAAATTTTAAATTAATTTTTTTTGTGTTTATCACGAGATAGGTAAAATTGTTTCCTAAAGAATTTTTTGAATTAAGAAACAAGAGAGAATTAGAAGATCAAAATCACTACATCACATTAAAACAGTGATAGATATGTTTCAATGTATAGATTATAATAATAAAAACTTATTTAAAATAACAGTTAAATAGAGAATTATCGAATCTCAAAAATAAGATGTAGATATCTATCTAAGAGTAAAGAACAACTTCATCAAATGAATTAAAAATTATAACAAACATCAAAATAAACATTAAATGCACACTTATATACATGATATATATTAAATTGGTAATAAGATTCTTTATTTTATTATATAGAGATCATATTCAAGAATTAAGATATATATTCTTGGTGGGAACATTTTATAAAATAATAACAAAAAGAGTTGTCAAATATAATTAAGTGAGTGCTACCTAGTATCATAGATGATCTCAATCAATTTTCATTAAGGGAAGAAGACTTTTAAATAATATCTTAGTAGCTAATGAAGTAGTAGAAGGTATCACTCTAATAATTAAGATGGACTAAAAAAAATTATAATTTAGTGAAATGTGAATTCATGTATTATATGATGAGTAAACTAGGCTTTAATAATAACTGAATTAGATAGATAAAAATATATATAAAATCTTGCACAATTTCTGTCATAGTCAATAAGAGACTAGCTCACAAGTTTAAACCCATAAAAAGGTCAAGGTAAAAATCGTATGACTTTTTATTTTTAATAGAGGATTCTATGATTCATTCTTATTTTTAATAGTAGCAGACTCAAAATACGACATATTCTTAAGTAATTTTTGTTATCTTTGATTGTTTTAATCATTTCTTAGAAAAACAAAATTTGATCTACGTAAGAAATTTGAGTTACTTGTAATTTTTCGAACTTCAAGAGTAAAGTTGAATAGGAATTTTATTGCTAAAAATAGAATGTATTAACTTTTAGTTTTTTAATTTGTTGAAATTACGTATATTTTTAGTGGAAACACTTTATAAGACAATAATCACATAGATAACTCTCAATCAACTTTCGTTAAGAGAAGAAGATTCTTGGATAGTATCTTGATAGCTAACAAAACAATAGAAATAATTATACAAGAAAAATAAGATATGAAATAATAATCAAGATGAACTAAAAAAAAAGTCTATGATTCAATAAAATGGAAATTTATATATCATATGATGAGTAGAATAGATTTTAATAATAAGTGAATTGGATGAATAAAGGAATACATGAAATCTTTTACTACCTTTGTCTTAGTCAATGAGAACACAATGAGAACGCAATTCAAGCCCATATATTTGTCTTAGTCAATGAGAACTCAATTCAAGCCCATATCTTTGTCTTAGTCAATGAAAATTCAATTCAAACCTAAAAGAGATGTGAGAATTATGTGCCCCATTTTTATTTTTAGTAGCAGGATATTCAAAATACGACATATATTTCGATAATTTCCGCTACCTTTGATGATTGTTTCAATTATTACTTAAAAAGATAAAATCTAATTTGATCTCAATCTGATTTGCATGAAAGTTTTGAGGCTCACTTGTACTGTTTTTTAACTCCACGGAGTAAAGAATTTTATTCTCAGAAATGGAATGTATTAATTTTTAGTTTCTTAATATGTTGAATTTTTTTTTTCTATTGGAATATGAGTTGATTCAGAATCAGTTTGGTATAGTTAATTTCAATAACAATGAGCCTAAAATGAAAGAGAGATAAATTTATAGATGATATTCTCTCACCGAAATCAATAAATAAAAGAATAATTACAGGTATTTAGAGATTCAGCAATTAAATTTATGTAGATTTTATAATTTTATATTTTAATAATGATATAATCATATTAAATGCTTTGACTTTATAACACAATAATATATTAGAGAGTATAATAAAATATAACCAAATTATTAGATATAGTTAACTAAATATTAATTGATTTGTTAATGATAATTGATTTATAATTAATATATTCAAGTTATATTTCAAGTAAATTGAAAACAGGTAGGTATATAGACACCCAAACTTGAAATATGAATAGAAAGTAGTTTATATAGATAAATGATTTGTTTTAATCGATACCTTTTACAAAGGTAAAAAAAAAACTTTGAAGAGATATATATACTTGGATGGTGTTGGAACTTCAAGTAACTTAACACGATACTACTTATTATAAACCATGATGTCGAAGTGTTTGGTGTAAACTTAGTATGCTATTATCTGTGAGACATCGTTGAATGTACATGTGTTTTGGTCTTAGATATTACCTTTAATAAAGATTTTAAGTCTCTCTATTTTCTTATCACACTTGTTGCTTTTAATGAATATCTTAGATACATTATCGATCATATTATTATGTCTAGCTTATGTCCTTCCAATGTCTGAAGCATATTCTTCCTTTAGTGAGAACAATAATGTTTTTGAGGAGACTAATGTTAATGTTGTTTATGATGAGAAAAACTTTTCAACTAGAATCCGATACGATGTATGCATAAAAGTAAGTTAGATGTCTTATACTCAAGTTCAAAAATGAATCCTATTGTATGAATGAAGGGTTGTTGCAGTGGTCATGCACTTAGATTTCATTTGGATCACACAAATTGGGAAGAACAGAGAAAGAAAAGTAAAGAAACAGAAAAGATGAAGCATTCCAGTGACAATTGAAAAACTATCCATTACATATATAAATGAAAACTTAGCAGTGCCAAAAAATGTAATATCACTGTGCCTTTATATGCAAAGATTTTTCAAAGTCAAACAATACTATTGCAGCTACGAGACAAATTTTTCCCTAATTAACAACCTGATTCACAGATCATCATGAGCCTCTGTCTTAATTCCTAGAAGTTTATGCAGATGTCCACTCTCGTAAGATGCAGCGGTATCTGCAAATTGAACAATCAATAAGAGATTTTGAAGGAATATTATTTGAGGTAATTTCTAGGAGAATTATATTTTGTGTGAACATGGAAAAGGCTAGTTTTTGTTCTTGCTAAGAAAAAACTTACCATCTGAGCCTCCAAGGTGTTGTCCATTAACGAAAACTTGTGGCACAGTACGCTTCCCAACAATATTAATCAAGACCTCCTGAATCTTTGAACCATCCTCTGCCAGAAAGAACTCTCACTATCTCAGTAACAGAAATGAGCTAATGAATCCTTAACATAGTGACACAGAAAGAACATGTCATTTGATTCATTTCATCAGAATTAGAACCGTACCAATTCCACTAAAATTATTAATAATACTAAAAAGACAAAAAGTAAGCTGAACTTTTTCAGAATACCTCTCTCATCAAGCTCAACAACATGTGGAACCTGGTTCAACTCTTTGAACAAAGCTTTTGCTCTCTTACAGTACCTGAGCAATTCCAAATAAATCAATAAAAAAGAGGTCAATGAATACCCCAAACTTCCTTTAATAGGCATTTTATTTTCTTTTTCAATGGTGGAGCAACAAAGTTTTGTGCAATGTCACACTGAATAGTAATCCACAAAGTTTATGAGCATACGCATTGTACATAAGTCAGCTTAAAGCACAAGAGGAATGCGGGCGTAAAGAGAACTTTTAGCTATGAAGCACATATACACTTCCTACTTGAGGTCTGAATACATTGTCAATCCCAAGACTCATACAGTACGTGTTGAACATTTCTTACTTGGTGCTATATTAAAAATTATTTGGATACTTGAGGTAATGCCACCATAGTCAAGAATACTACTTTCATATTTAAAAACAATTTTTTAAAACACTAATTGAAAATATTAAAAACTAATGTCAGTTAGTAAATCCGGTGAAACTCATTTTATCGTATTAAAAGGCGAATATATAAGTGTAGATTATCAGTTTAGATCTTTATTATCTTACATTCAATTTTATTTGAGTTTCACGTTCTTAGGGAATTATAAACTCACTTAATGTTGTAGATTTAGAGTTAGGATCAAATTTAAATTCTAACACAGTATTAGAGTCTATCTTAGTTATAATTTGGGCATATTGGGATGCTATTAGACTACCAGTAAATTGTCCAATACTCTTCATGCTATAGAAATGTTCAGTATTCTGCTTGAGAAAAGTGTATTTAGAGATATCATTCATAACATCTAGTTATATACCCAACAAAGTATTCACAAGGAGAAAATAACTCTCGTTCTATCAGCTATAACTTTTGCCGTTGGATTAGACTGGAACTAAGCCACTCTCACACACACATCCTCAATACCCTGAGTGCTTTTTGAATCGAGAAGAATATACTAATATTGATTATCAATTTAATTCTTCTGTTTTGTTACTTATATTTAATTTCATTTGGGTTTCTGTCTTGCTCACACACTCATGGTGTTTTTGATTTCATATATTTCTAGTGTTTATTGACCGAGTGTTTCTTTGCATATTGAATTTGTGCGTGTGGCAGCATTTTCATGTCAGTGAGGTGAAAAAATAGCAGCTATTATTTGTGACATTTCCCTTACACAACAAAATTAGGCAATGGGCAAATTCAAACATAAAACACCTAATGGTCTCCAATAATCTTACGATTGTATTTGTCTATTACCTGATAATTACCTAGTTGTTGTATTTGGATCACCAAAATGAACCTGATGTAGTAGTGTTTTCCCTTTATCTTTTTATTTTCTTTTCCTATAAATGCTTATGGAGAAGTTTTCAATTTTCAGTACTCTTGAAAACACATCCAATACAAATACAATAAAACACGATACCACAAACATTTATATATACTAAGTGCCTAAAAACAACATTGCAGACCACAATTCACAAATAATGTGCCAGAAAGCAACTCCTTTTTCAAATCACACGCAAGCATTGTCAGAGCAGTTCAGATCTCGAATTTTTTTTCGATTCTATGTAAAACAATTCAAATTGAAAATTCTTTTTAACAAATCCAGAACACTCAAAAAAGACAATTCCCACAGAATCAGATCCAACACCACCACCCAGAAAGAAAAGATTTGGAATTGGAAACCCCATTGCATTCCCATTATGTTAAACGGAATCAAATCAACGCATCAAACAAAAACAAAGCGAGAGAGTGTGTATACGCACGGGCAATAGGTCTTGGAGAAAATGACGATCTTGTGGGAATTGATGGTTTCGTCAACGAATTTACCGACAGATGAAGCTGAAGCTGAAGATTGGAGAAAGGTTGGTGCCAAAGCTATGAGCACCAACGCTGCTACCGTACGTCTTGCGTATGATGCAGCCATGGTTAGATTGGAGTGAGAGTAAGAAAGTGTCGGAGAACAAGATTTCAGACTTTAACTTTTCAATGTTTTTTGTTTTTGTTCTGAGAATACGAGGAAGTCTCGCCGTTGATTACAAATGTTAGAAGCGAATCTGGACCGTACGATGTTAACATCCAAATCCAAACAAAAACGCAACTTGAAATCGGGTTTCTCACTCGGATCGGGTCTTAAAAAAAATAATGTTAGAAACATTCATTTGAAAAGAAAAAAACAAGAGTGAAAACTTAATTTCTATCAAGATCACTATTTTAAAATAAAATTTAAAAAATATTAGTTTCGTGTGTATATATATAAATATGATAAGTTGTTTTTGAAATACAAATGTGATTATATTTTGTAGGTTTTACATTGAAAATAAAGTTTCGTGAACAAAAAGCAAATGTGTTTTATTGTTTAAAAATAACTTTCTTGTTCAGTAAAAAACAACTTTTTTTTTAATTTATAAATTTTCATTTACACAATCGATTGGAAATAACTTAATCTCTCAGTGGACTCTCCTTTAAAGGATATATACATTATTCTTAATGACATATTTTAAAAATTTAAGTATCTTTTAAATTAATTATACATGTCTCCTGATAATATTAAATATTTTCTGTGTTTGGTTTGGTAGAAAGAAAAAAATATATAGAGATGAAAAAAAAAATGAGTGAATGAGAGAAGGAGTAATAGATAAAAAAAAAAAAAGGTTAAAATTTAAGCTGTTATCTATGGATTCTTTTGATATTCACCTGTATATCCACATGTATTCATAAACATTTTTTAAAACATATTTTTTTTACAAAATAAAACAACACTAAAATAAAAAATAAAAATAAAAAGCTAAAAATTTAAAATCTATAGTTATACTAAAAATAAATTAGAATAACTTATTTTATCTATAATTAGAAACACTTAAATTATTGCAAATTACAATTATGTACGAGTACGAGTTGAACATTAATATTTATTTTATTTTATTTTTGTAAGTATTTTATGTAACAGTATTCTAAGGATTTGTAGTGTTGATGAAACACGTTTGAATCCAATGGATCAATAACATGCTAGTTTAAACAAAATATGTTTCATTTAATTTCCTTTAAATGAATTCACTGTGTTCAAAGGTTTTTTTTTTTTTTTTTTTAAAAAGAAAATCGCTTTTCTCTGATGAACGACCAAAACTG
>Ga0099824_1008445_pt1 | contig 13165 bp, 8 predicted proteins | sample SiratrowhiteBW_FD_76837 | JGI IMG/M metagenome (GOLD analysis project Ga0099824, IMG submission 76837) | Root nodule microbial communities of legume samples collected from California, USA - Siratro white BW | ecosystem: Host-associated > Plants > Roots > Nodule | place: USA: California... | reverse complement strand
CTCGAACACACTCACACCAAATCAAGACCAAAATCCAATTGCTTGCTTGCTGCCATTGCTTAGCTGAACTTGTCTTGTATGGCTTCATCAAATTCATTTAGTATTGTGAGAATACTAACAATAGGCCTTGGAAAAATTATTGTACATTGATTCTCTACTAGTTGTGTCAAAACTTTGAAAAGATAAGTAGCCTTTATGTTAACCTTCTTGATGATGCACTCAAACTATTGTGCATGAATTAACTTTCCTTTCGATAATACCTTTCTTATATTGACATCCAAAAATTCATCATATACATATAAAGCCCTTTGATTATTGGGTGTATTTTTGCGTTAGTATCAACATTGAAAGTTGTGAGCAAACTTTGTTGGCATTAGACAGTCTAATGAATTAAAAGTAATTATCGTTTTGTGAGTTGTAGTTGTTAGAGTAAAGTCCAACAGACCCTTAGTGTTTTTGATTCAATGTTATTTAACAACAAAGTGTAATCATGAATATGATTTGTCTCTAGTTCTGATAGTTTTCCAAACAAATCATGTAAGTCATTTGGTTCGTTTGATAAGCAAAGTCTCAATCAAATGACAGGCACATTGCCTTATAGTAATGTTGCACTTCATGAAATTCTTTACATGCTTATTCTATGTTAAAAAAATATCTTTATCTTTATGTCTACTAAAGCAATCTCTTAAAGTTTCTTATATAAAGATCTCTTGAAGAATGAGTTAAAGTTATTCTATACCAACAAGCATCCTGACACATATGTACGTCAATCCTAAAAAGGCTATCTATCATGTATGATCTCTTGCTTTATGCTAGTTTCGGTAAAAACACTTGAATCTAGGACTGATAAATCATGTCAACTATTAAGATGTTGCTTGAAGAAGATATACACATTTAATGTTACATAGAGCACATTTGATGCATCTCTACGTCTATGCATAGATAAACATAAGCATGACGGTGAAGACCTAAGTTGAAGCTTCTCAATAGGCAAAAAGAATTTGCAACGACTACTTTCTCAAAACTCTATATAATGCAGTCTCTCAAGTTGAAGACAAGCAATAAGTGTATTAGAGTTGTCGAGATGCTGTTAATCTTAATGCTTAAAAGTCTTTGTACCCTTAGTTTTGCAAGAATACTGTTTGTGTTCATTAGCAAACTAGAAGAGCGTATAACCATTGTATCTGTCAAAAGACGTTACTTCTTTGCTTAATGAGAAAAACATTATGATCTTTTAGATTACCTTTCTTTGCAAATACTTATATAACCAAGAGTGGTTGGGTTCCAAAAAAAATATTAGGTCTTAGCTAGGAGTAACTATTGTTCCAGACAATACTCTGGGTTGTTAGCCAATAATGACTATGTGTTCAAAAAATAATCATATTGTTTATCCAGGAGTGATTGCATTCTAAATAATAATATATTTTATCTTTGCAGCGTTGTTTTGCTTAGTGAAACTTATTTAGTTAATCATTGCTTTTTATGAAAAACTAGTATGAAAACACACAACTTAAATCATTATACCCTTTAAGCTCAATTATATTACATGTTATCAAATTCCAAAAAAAAAAAGAGCTTTTATAACCAAGTCAAAACCTAAGTGTATGTTTGTGTATCATCAAATGTGACCTTGTGAAAAATAAAAATAAAAATTTAATATACAATGTACATCATCGAATGTTGACTTTGTAAAAATTACAAACACAGGTTTTAATGTACAATTCAATATTTTTATTTTTCACGATAACACGTATAAACTTTCTTATCTCTTAGGGTATGTTTGGATTGAAGGATGAATTTAAGAGAGTGAAAAAGGGTGGATTTGAGGTGAACGTGTGTGTGTTGGATTAAGAAAAGATAGTGAGAATGAAGGAAAAATTTATGAAAGTTTTTAAGTGATGTGATAGATATAATTGATAAAATAATTTTTTAATAGATGAAATAAAAATAGATATAATTTATAAAAGAAAATTAAAAAAATTATTATTATTATTAAGATCTTTTTTGTATTCTATAAAATAATTTTAATTTTATTATTATTTTATAATTTTAGTATTTTTATTATTGTATTTCTTATTTATGATTTTATTATTATTTTTTTTTTAAAATTAATATTTTTAGTATTTTATTTTTATAATTATCTTATTTTTGTTATTATTTTATAAATTTATTATTAATATTTTTTTAATTTTACTAATATTCTATAATTTTATTATATTTATTTATTTATTTAACATAAAAACATATAACAAAATATTAATTTAATTTTTATTTTGTTAATTATTTTTAAATTCTTACTTTATTATAATTATAATATATTTTTAATTATTTATTTTAAAATATAAAAAATAAATATTTTTATTATATTTTATTTAATTATAATTAAATTGACCTTTCTTATTTAATTCAAAAAGTTGATTTCCTCACCAATCTTCGCCTCTTAACGAAGAAAGTCTAATCACCAAACTTTTCTCGATTTTTGTAAAATCTTAGTATTGTTTTTTTGAGCTTTTCATATCTTTTCTCGCCTTATACTTTTCGTCGTCTCTAATAAAGAGACCCTTAATGTGTTTAGTGGTTTACTCTAGTGACTAATATATTGATAAATTGTTTTTGTCCTAACCATACACTTAAATAAAATTATTAATTCATTAAAATTTAATAGTATTTATATAATCAAAAACTTAGAGGAATAAATCTTACTGTTTTGGTAGTTGATTACCAAAACAGACTTTGGAGATAATACCATGAGATCTAACGACTAAATTAACTATATAATTTTCACAAAATACTATTTCAACAAAGCCTTGTTAGAGTTATTTTTAAAAAATAGTTTGAAAAATTAGTTATAGTAATTTATAGATGTTTAAAACTATTAAATTAAACCCAGCATTATAATTTTAAAATTTAAAATTTTAAAAAGTATTTATACAAATTTCAAATACTTAATATTACTAAACTGAGTTTAATTAGTTAATATAAGCTATTCATAGTTTTGATACAACACTTTTAACAAATTAAAGGTCAAATATTAAAAAGTTTCAATAAAACATTTATAATAATTTTTAAATTATAACAAATTTTAATTATTTACTTTTGTGCGTCACAACAATCAACACCATTCAACTCAAACTTTTAAATAATTTTACATGATTTTTTAAAACGTTTTTCTAATCTTTACTCAACCTATTTTTTACTTTAATTATTTTTCCACTTTAAAAAATAGAAACTATTCAACATAAACCTTGCTTTAGTCTCTAAAAAAAAAAATCTTTCTCTTCAATTTTTTAACCAAATGCTATAAAATCAAGCAGAAAATCTCATGAATCATTTGCCTCTTAGCAAACACATTGTAAACCGTGGCGACAAAATGCGTGCGGTATTTAGAAATATATTTTGGCTTTACTTCTTGAATTAGAGTTGGAGGGGAAAAAAAGATTAAAACCGTTACTTTGGATCAAAACAACTATCAAGTAATAGAAATAGAGCTGATGGAGTACACACCTTATGTAGTAATTAAAAAAATTAATGGTCATACGAATAAGACACGTCTTCACAAAATAAGATATTGGTATAAAAATTGGTTCCATGGCCTCAATCAATGTTCATGGTAAATTATGTGAATGGAAACGTTACTTTTCCAATATTTTTCTAATTTCAACCGTTAGCAATCAGCATGTGGTCCTCATATGCCAAAAGCTTCTGGACCATCACAGAATTGATGGAGCTTTCGAGAAAGAACAAGCAGTAGTTGAGGATATTTGTTGATTTTTGTTCCTTTATCCACATGGGGTCCATTTCCACCCCATTCCTTCACACCTAAAACTCTTTTTAACAGATAATAACAATTAACTCTTCCAGAGATCTTAGGTGGAGTGAATGTGATTTTCACGAGCATTTCCTTTTATGTAAATTCTAGCTATCAGAATGGAAAAAGGAACCATACAACAGAAGGATAGGATTTGCACCACATGTAGCAGGCATGTGCACACCTACACTATCTGGATTAATAAACAAAAAGTTGGATTTCAATATACCAGAAAAATACATCACAAAAGAAAGAAAATCCACCAATTCTGAATCTTAAATGGCTTTAGGCCAACTCTTCTGAATTTCAAAGTGGTAACTAGTGTCCAAGTAGCATTTGCGATCATCATCTACAAACTGAACACAAAAAAAAATCTAATTAATTCTTCCAACAAATAATAACATTTATAAGTTTTATTTTACAAGCATATTGTATGAGATAGAATTAGACATAAACTTAGGTACTAAGATATCACTATTTAATAAGACATTGTACGAGGTACTTTGAATTTTACCTTGGTTCTTGCTGAATAGGTTCCCCTGGCGAACAACCCTGAAGGGGTAGTTTCTTCCTCCAATTCATATGTATATGGTTCCTGCCTTGGGCTGTAAGTTCCGAACATTATTTTAGTGTTGTCCACTGTTTCAATTAGTTCATGAAAGCCACATGTAAGTAAGACAATTCAAGATATGGATGTTTAATTACTCTGCAACAAGACACAAAAGGGTGTCTATTTCTCACCTCTAACCCCAGTTTTCCAAACAACATTGGTGTATTTGAGGCCGGAAACAATGTTGTTGGAGACAGTGAAGGAGAATTTCAAGCGGTATTGACTTCCTTCCTTGAGAGTGAAGATGCTCTTCTTAGCATCAGAAGTAAATGGAATTGGTAGAATGAGGTCAGGCCTCCCTGGGCATATGATGGTGAGGCTCACAATCTTCACTTCTGGCTCTTTGTTCTCTGAATTACATCACAAGGATTTGTGCCTTTTAGATTTTTCATGGCTCAAAGATAATGACCTCAAATGTAACTTAATGGTACATATATTGTTGAAACAAAATCCTAGGCTTTTGTCTACACTTTTCACCAAAATTTGTCAGAAAACAAGGTGATTCAAGAGAGTGAGCTAAACAAAATGGTTATCTTGTGAATCAATAAAAGGAGAGCTTTGCTTTGTGTGAACAAAGAAATTAAATTGGTGGAAACTTCAACAAGAGTTTTCAATATACATGCACCATTAATGTCAGATCAACACAAAATGAAAGAGAAGTATACCTCCAACAGCAGACACATCAATACTTCCCAGAAGTTGTTCCTTCCATTTTCTCAAACTTTCATCATCCTTTTAAAACACAAGAAAAAAAACATTGAACAGCTTTCATCAGTGACAGTTGGAAACATAAACAAACAAATAAAACATTTGAAGAAAGAATGTTACTTTGTCTTTCTCAATCTGTTCCTTGAGGGAAAACTGAGGGCCAAGATCCAATTCCAAGTTAGGGTCTTCCTCTGCCTCTGACTCAGTTCCTTCAGCGTCCTCATTGTAAGGAACACGGTCTGCTTCCCCCACAACCTTGTTATTGGTTCCTTTGTTTGTGAGGTCTTCCTCCAACTGAGCTTTGAAGGGAACATCCTTGGTTGCAGACACAGCCGCAGACATTGTCAACCTCCAAATCTTAAACAGTGATGTTTCAATTGTCACACTTCCAAGTTGTGACAAATTTAGAGCTCTCTTCTCTTGGCTATGCTTTGTGGATAATTGTGTCTGTTGCCTATGAAATTGAGCCTGACAGGTTTATTATGTGTATGAAATTACTAGTTGTTGAATTTGAGATAAGGAAACAGTGTGACACGGTGAATGTGGGCCTGAAATATATGAAGGTAACGAAAAACGGTTGGAATAAAGTTGGTAGGGAACCACTGATGGTGGAGAAGTTCATACAACCAATAAACTCAGATCCCATTCTTTACAGTGCATCCGCGTTTTTATTATCAATAATAAAAAGACAGTTATATATTTTAAAAGCAATTATTACAACAGTTATAACTATATATATATAATAGTACTCTTTCATATATTAAGATAGATACATTATCCACCTAGCGAGATTTTCAAAATTATTATGTGCTAGATATAATTAAAGAATTTTAATCACTACCCTCCATTACCGCAATATTCATTAATTATTTTATATGAATTGTATAATTGTTGTGGACTTTTATAGTTTTTATAACGTTGAAATTGGTTTTATACGTTACAAGATTTATTATCCATTCAATGACGTTGATTTTATTTTCTTAATTGAAAGTTGTATGTAATGGTTATCAATAGAATTACATCTCCTATGCAATATATATAATACGGGCTTGTGTGTTTCCTTCTTCTAAAAACAGTTTTCTAGCTTTTTTTTTTTCAAAAGTTAATAAAATTATGAATATTTTTGTGATGTTATGAATGATTTTTGTGGTTATACATTTATTTTTCTATATTTTATACTTATTACTCTTTAATAGTTTTTATTATAGGAAAATCTTTTGAGTTACATATTGTATTATATATAGAGAGAAAGAGAGAGAAAGTGACTTTATTATTTGTTTGGTCTCCTTCTCTTTTATCTTTTATTCTATAATATGTTACTATACTTCTATTTTCGTGGAATATACTATCATTTAATCTGCAATTCCTGAGAAATAAATTCAAAAATAATAGTGGAATGACAAATCTATGTATTTTATATACTAACCGGTAACAAAAATTTGAGAGTAATGATTTGTGTTTACTTTACAATAATAAATAATTATATGTTTTGTTATTTGATTTATGATATTTAATTTTATACATTCATAACTCTCAAAATACTATTTTCAAATAAAATTCATGTTAATTATAGAATCATTATATGAAATTTATCTTTAAAAAAATGAGATCATGAGAGATCAGATGAAACTTATGAAAAAAAAAAAATCAAGTAAATCACTAAATCAATTTATAAGAGAAATGGGAAAAAAAAAAAACAACACTAAGGAAACCAATAAGAGAAGTATATCATTTAAATTCAAAAATAAAATAACAAAGAAAATAAAACCAAGACCATGCTAGCCACCAAGGAAGGGTGAAAAAACACTCAAATAACCTCATAACAAAGACCCCATCATTATTTCTCTTTTGTATTATCCACTCTAACAACTTTTTTTTTTAGCATCCTTTCTCAATCTCCTAAGTTTTTTTAGAAGTTTGAATACATTCATTTAACTCATTCCAATTATTTCTAATCATTACGAGATTACTATTCCATCATATCTACCTAATATTTAGATATTAACTTACACTCCTCAAACTTAGAATAAGGAGTCTAAACAAAGAAAACATCTTTAGAAGCATTTTTATGAGGCTTATCAGTCTTCAGAGTTGTTTGAACAAGACTATCTTGTCAATCAGTGTTTGAGTTAAAAGTGTACTCCAAAATCAAACCCACCTATCTCTTAGAAATCAAACTTTACTCCTTGTGAAACTCTATAGTAACATTAACAAATTGCAAAGATTTTCCATAAATCCTTTTTCCTTGTTCAGGAACTGTTTCATTATCCTAAAAAGAATCTCCATCAACAATGATTTTTTTGCTCTCAACGGATTGAACATGTACTATATGTGACTGTTTTAAAGCATTACGCTTATCATGATTTTCTTTCATAAGGAATTCCATCATCCATAACAGGTAAAGAGACAAAAGATTTGGAAAGAGCCAAACTCGTTTGATGAATACAATCACCCTCAAGATTACTTATTATGCTTAGCAATTAGAGAGAGATCAACAAGACTTAGCTCATAACTTGAAGTATGATGCACATCTACTGCCACAACATCAACATCAATATACCTTTTAGAAAGAGAATGTGCAACAACTTCATATTGTGAAGACATAACACCCTCACAATTAATCACTAAAACCTTTGGCAGATCCACAACGTAGTAACAATATCAACATCTTTCTTAGAAGGAGGTTGAGAAATAACTTCCTCTTTGGAAGACACAACACTTTCACAAATATTCTTTAAGACTTTTGGCACAAACCGCAACTTGCTCTTTAAATTTGTTTCACTATATTCCTCTTGCTTACTCCTATAAGAAGAAATCTCAATACCTATCATTTTGCAAAATGAACAAAAAGGAGGAAGTTATTTATATCCTATATCTTTTATAATGCTAAACTAGTATGCTCCACCAAAAGTTGTAGAGGCAAGATAGAGAGAAGATCGACATCTACAAGGACTCGAATAAGGACATCTCTCTTTGTTTTTCATAGTTCAGTCATCTAACATTAAGGTACTCTCAACCCCACATGCAATTGAGAAAATTGCCTTCAACCAATAACATTTCACGTGTAAGCCATGCACATGTACCCAACACTATGTCTTAGTTAATTTTATGGAGGCACGAACAAAACCTTTGCTCTATGCTATGACATCCCTTTTCTAATATAATATAATATAATATTAAAGATTTTATTAAGTATTATATAATCTCTCAAAATTTTATTAGAAAAGAAACATCACGAATTCAATAGACGAAGTGATTTATAGCAAAAATAAAAAAGAGGAAGAAATCTTCGTCTACTAAAGCCATAATCTACTAATATAATCTTGATTGTAAGAAGCAAGTAAAGATAAGACAATGTCAAGCCATAACAAATATAGTGTAGGCCTGGACATTAATCAAACAATGCTTAGTAGATCAAGCATAGTATTAGGTGAAAAAAAGTTCAAGAATACAAAATTCAATAGAAGTTGAACGTATAAGTAACTTAAACCATAAACGAAGACCTATTTCAACAATAAGATCAATATGTGTGATATTGAATGAATATCATCACAAAATATGAAGAACTAATTCTTCAATTATCTTGTAGACAAAATAATCAATAGAATAAAGTCAGACGGAAGATCATTACTAAAGCAAAGTATAATGAAATAATCAATACAAGAATATTAGACAAAAGATATCAGAATAAACAAAACAAGTTAAACCATAAGGAAATGGAAATAGAGTCATCTAAGAATTAGATTGACAGATGAAAGGATATGTAATATTAGATGGCAGTAGTAAACTAAAAGAGACGAATGGAATAATACACAAGATTAGGCCAACAATAGGATTTGTCTAAGTCCATGATTTATTATCCATCTTGAGTTTGTTAAATCATGCTTACGACTTCCTTGTATCATTTAATTACATCAGAGTTACAAATATGAAATGAATAAACTCTTAATACAAAGAAAACTGTTACATGATACCTTTTTGTCTATATTACTCTATGTTATTTTCTCTCAAATTTCTTCTTTGTCTCTTTGGCCGAGACCCTTGTTTGCAGCTCTTCCTAGCCAAAAAGAAAGAAGACTAGGGTTTGACGGTCTGATCTCCTCTTTTTCCTTAACTATTTTGATGGAGTTTTGTCAAAGTAGAACCTGTAACCAAAGTCTTCTACCCCTCTGGCTCTGCTAGATCTCTTTGGAGGCTAGGTTGGGGACACTATCCATTCACATGAGTCTTTCCTAAGTCTCCAAAGAACTAGGTTGAGTTATCATCCATTAGAGGATTGGTGAAACTCTACTTGTTATTCCATAGGCGATTCATGAATCATAACCAAAGAAACTAGGGAAAAGAGACATACATACATATAAAACCACAATATTGCATATATTTTAATGAGAAACAAAGTTGACAAGTTATCTTTATAATGACTTTCGTCCCACAATCATCTGAAATATCAATCGGGATTAATACTTGGAAAATAAAAATCATCAAACCATTTATATGACAAAGTATCATTATTAACACATTCATTATCACTAATACTATAGAGAAATGTTGAAAATGATATTGATAATAAACAAATATGACATCTGCTTAAGACTGTTCGAGATAGATGAGCATGTGCACATACAAACCATCATCAACACTTTCACTCGTGTTAATCCTCAAGAAATTCAATCATTCATTAATGTGATGTCCAAATGACAACAACCATGATCATGAGACGCCCCCTCCCATAAGGAAATAAAATAATCATCAATAAAGATTATCATTCATTTTCTACAATGAAGTTTCAGAATTTCTAAGTAACTTTTTTTTAAAACATTTTTAGAAAGAACTTCGTGAGGCTTAGGGGTACCTCATAGAAAACACAAAACAAAATGCAATACATTAGTATATTTCCTTTCTCTATCGTGGAAATTTTGAAACGGAGCTTCCCCATCCTTATCTCTTATAAGTTTTTTGTATATTTCCTTTCATCATGTTTTTCATATTTGCAGTGAGAGCTCATACTTCCTATTTATAGAGAAGTCATGAGTTATTGTTATTCCTTTGTGACCATTTAGTTGTAATCCAATGGATTCCTTCAAATTTAGTTTGGTTTAGTTACTAAGAGATAAGTACCATGATGTAAAATATCTCTGACCCATAGTAGAAAATGGGTCCCATATATTCGTGGGTATCTCCAACAATATTTCTACATAGATTTATCTAGGTGTATCTATCTTTCCTAGGAAGTAATTCTTATCCGAAATATTTCCCCCCTTTTTAATCAATCTCCAATAGTTCCTTGGAAAATAGAGAGATTTACTATCTATACATTCTACATAAATTAGTCATAGTATGTCCTCTCGTTCTATTCGTTTCGTATGCAACATATGAAGAGTAAACCTTTAGCATAAAGACTATGCGTCTATATCTTCCTAATGGATGATTTCTCTCTCTATTACGTTCTAAGACCTTTCGTTCTGTCTTTTAGCTTTTATGATCGTCTAAAAACTTCATGATGTTTCTCCAAGGAAAATTTTCTATTTCTTCTAGACACATTTTGTTTCGTCTAAAATTGTTAGAATAATTATAAATGACTGTATCCATGACCTTTCTTCAACCCAAATTGGTTTAGATGATATAGTTTTATTGATTTAGATGATAGATGATATAAATTTTCATAATATTTATAATGTTGAAGAATTTTGGGATGTTACACTGAGCAAATGGCTTGCTTTGAGTCTATTTCGCTTAGCTACGTCAGAAATACTGCAGAATTGGACAAACCCCATTAACTCTTTTGATTTTGATTATTTAAGATTCTAAGTTGATTATGAGTTTGTTTTGATAAAAATATTCACATTTCTGTTATTTTAAGTGTCTAAACCAAGATTAAAACAGATAAATTGGACACTTATCATGACACCGAATATAATATCATCAACATAAGTTTGAACAATAGTGAAATCTTTGTTGAGTTCTTTGCGAAATAAACTTGTATCAACCTTTCCTTTAACAAAACCATTTTTCTAAAAGAAAATTGCTAGTCTATCATACCAAGTTGTTAGAACTTGTTTAAGACCATGCAAAGCCTTTCTTAAATTTGAATACATATCTTGATTGTGAAGGATCTTTAACTCTTAGAGGTTGTGATGGATTTCCTTCAATCTTGATCACTTTCAATCGATAAAAATGAAGTAGATGGGGGAAGCAGTGGAGGATTGTATATGTTTGAGTGAAGAGTGGAAGCTTGGTGTTTTTTGAGAGAGGTTCGACCAACTTTCAAGGAAAATATATAGGAGAGAGCTTAATTTGGAAGGCTATCCCAAGAAACTCAAGAATAAGTTTGAGACACAATTTTGATATCAATTAAATACTTATTCCAAGTTGAAAAGTACATGAATAAGGGATGTCTATTTATAGGAGAGGGTTCAACTGTGGGAAAGAATAAAGGAGGGAGAATTTAATTTTGAATTGCGCCATGTACCCCTAAAAATGTGGCACAACTTGTCCACGCATGCTTTTAACACTTGCATGCATGTGCAAAATGTGTAAACCATGCTCAAATCTCCATGTCTTAAATGTCCTAGGGTTTTTCTTCGGTTTAAGTGAGCCCAATTGAAATCCTAACAAGACTACTCTAACCATAGTTTAAGTCTAAATTAACATTCTACACTACAAGACCAAAATACCCTAGTTTACTCAACTCAAATATAATTTAATATCTTTTTGTTGATTGTAGCCTTGTACAACCAATTTAGCTTTATTTCTTACCACTTTGTCTTCTTCATCTAGTCTTTTTTAAGAAAGCCATCATAACCTGATCAGGAAGAGGAGGCACTAAAATGTAAACTTCATTTTTGATGAATTGGTTCAGCTCTCCATGACTAGAATATAGCCTTCATCTTTGGTTACACTTGAGACACTGAAACCACATACCTTTGCCTTTGAAAGATGATTTGGTCCTAATGTCATCATTTTTTTTTTTCACTTAAGATTTGACCTTAAGGATGAGATGAAATGTACTTCTAATCCTTTCTTAGAGTTTGGTTTTCATGATCTGGCTTAGGTAGATTTTCGTCTTATTCATTATTTGCCTTAGATATTTGTAGCTTGACTAGATTGACTTAGACATTTGTAACTTGACTTAGCCAATTTTCAATACTCCGCCAAAATTATTTTTAGAATAAATCTGCTTAGCACAGCGGACATCAGTCTATGAATTCTCTCTATTGAATGACCTTTTTTATACTTACTATAAAGAATGAATCCACTTAGCATATAAGGACTGTACATGAACAATGCAAATTTAACAATCCACTTAGCATTGACAATGCAATTTTTAGCGATCCACACTAAATCCTAAACTCATAAAGTTATATGGTTTAACTTTTAATTTGATTTCGATAATAAGACTTATTCTTTATTCATGGTTTAACTTTTAATTTGATTTCGATAATAAGACTTATTCTTTATTCATGTATTTTTAACTTTGCATTAAGTTATATAATAAGTTTGATAAACTGAATATGTAAAAATGCCTCCTATATATCTCAAAAATTTGATAGAAAGACGTTAACAATATGTTGAAACAAACTCAAACAACATCAGATTTAGTGACCTATGAGAATTATTTTATAAAAAGATTATAAATAATAATTATTCATAAAGACTCTATGATTATAATATTATAACCGTTAAAAAATAGTTAGTATATGATTAATTTTATAATAATTTTTTATTTTAATAATTATCATAACATTTATTTTTTAATTATATTTTTTATCATTAAAAGATGGATATACAAACATAGAAAAGCCTGTATTTTCACTAGTTTTTTTTTTCTTTTTTTTACAATTAATCAAATCACTTAACTTTGAAATCAATCATTTATTTTTCAGTTTTCCACATATTTATATTTTATAAAATAATTCATATTCCATTTTAGTTTTTCTTCTCAAAACCTGTTTTTTTTTTTTTTTTTTTTTTTAAAAAGTTAATTTCTTAAAAATTTTTTTTTTTTTATTTATTATTTAATAAAAATTTTTTGTTTTTTT
>Ga0099824_1008443_pt1 | contig 13166 bp, 4 predicted proteins | sample SiratrowhiteBW_FD_76837 | JGI IMG/M metagenome (GOLD analysis project Ga0099824, IMG submission 76837) | Root nodule microbial communities of legume samples collected from California, USA - Siratro white BW | ecosystem: Host-associated > Plants > Roots > Nodule | place: USA: California... | reverse complement strand
ATTTAATATCATTTTTTTGTATGTATATTTGATATATTTATATATATATATATATATATATATATATATATATATATATATATATATATATATATATATATATATATATATATATATTTCTTACAGTTGACTACATTTATAGTTTTCTTTATTATACCTTGTCTAATACAGAGAAGAGAGATAAAGGAAAATTATATTAGTTATTTTTTATCAACAAAAAAATTAAATTAATAAAAAATAATTTATAAATACATCAACCCTTTACATATTATCTATTATAAGAGATCCAACTTAACATTCAAATATAAAATAACATTACTCAAATCTCAAAATCCCTAACTTGCCACAACAGTTGAACCAAACAAAGCATATTATTTAATTTAAAACAGAAAGGAGAAGAAAAAAAAAAAAAATATATATATATATATACACTATCTAATCTATTGTTTTTCACCCAATTTTATTTATCTTTCTATTTTCTCCTCAATTTTTATCAAATCAATGAAATTATACATCTTTTAAAACATTTTTTCTATTTATTATACATTTCTATCCTCCTAAACGATTAAACATTCAACTTAATTTTTCTCTATTTTCGTTCTCATTATTTCTTTCTTCTAAATCAAAGACAATCTTAGGAGAAAAAATACACACCCTCTACAACTATTGCTAACATCTATCCTTATTTATTTTGTCCTCCGTTTTAATTAATTATTGGTTTGTCTCATATTAACTTCAACCAATTTAAACTTAATGTCTTAAACTTATGATTAGGACCCAAAAAAAGCAAAGCCAAAACTTATAATTTCACAGAAGGCTCTTAATGATATGAAAGTAGTGATTACAAAAATAAACTTAGTAAGAAATTCTTTTTTATGACATGAAAATAGGTCAAATTCATATTCTCACATATTTATATAACCCTGTCATAAATCAATTATATTACGTGTTCATATTCGATATTATTAATGAAAAGAAAAAATGTTTATGAAAATAAGTTAAGAAATAAAACAAAAGATATATATTTATTAAAATATCTCTGAAATTTTATTACAATACTAAAAATACAATTATATAATTTGACAAATAATTACACGTATTCATATATTATTTGTCAATGCAAAGGTTGAGTTATACTTTTGGTGTTTATTATTTATAGGTTTTAATGAGAAATTTTATTTTCTAGGAAATTCATTTTGTTCTTATATTTTGTGTCAACATCGTCTTTTTTAAATAATTACTATATTTTGATGTTCTGATAGAATTTTAAATTTTTTTATTGATTTAAGACATTTGTCATATTAAATTCACCTACATGTGAAAGTCGAGTCTCACAAATAATTGAAAAATAGTATTATATATGATTTTTTTTTTGTTTGAATATATATATATATATATAAATTGGATTCAAGATTTTTTTTCCACATCCCATCATTTACTGAACCCCACCTTCAATTCATTCTGAAATGGATACTTAGAATGTTTTTACATTTTTGAAAAACTCATTCCAGAAATAGATGTGACCAAATATTAACAGAAAGCTGGAAGTTAAAGACGTAAATTTAATAGAAAATTATCAATATATATATATATATCTAAAAATTGAAAATAATAACAAATTTAAAAGGATCAAAATAACTGAAACTTAAAAGATTAAGAACAAAAATGATTTTTTTTCAAATAAAGCATAAAACTTAACTTTATAAATAAGATAAAGGAAATAAATATATATATATATATATATATATATATATATATATATATATATATATAATTTAGTGAAAAAAAATATTGAACCAAGTTTTTTTTTTTTTAACTTGCACCAAAGGAACAATATTCATATAGACACATTAACAAAGAAAACGACCTTTCCTGTCCAAAACCTAAAACTAATACAACTCAATTCCAATAATAAAAACACTCATATCTTCTCATATTATCCTCCCACCTTATCTCAAGAAGTCAATAGGCATGCCACACAAAATCAACCCTAATTATTATCCAAACCCTAATTAACATAGAAACTTTATGCATGTTCTCAATTGATGCAAAGTAACAAGCCAATCAATAGGACAAAGAATTTTCAATTGCCCACTACATATTTTTCCAATCAACACTAATGAAAATTCCCCATGGTTGAGTTATTGCCTCATGATTGATTCATATTGTTCAAGCTTTGGCATAGAGCTTTTGCTAAATCTCTATTGTCATATTTCACAAGGACATTTGATGGTGGGAAGTGGCCTCATTTTGTCCTTCACCACATTTGGAAACACAAAGAGATGATGTTCTTTGTCTGTCCTATAGTTTGCAAGACATTATGAAATGAGTTTGCACATTCTATCATTTGGGACTTTGATTTCAAGTTCTTACAAAAAAAAATGGAATAAGATGTATTTTCTTATAAATATAAAAGAAAGATGCAATATTTTAGACACTTAATACAATGTTGGTCATCCTATTTTTCTCAATTAGTAATTTTGATTTCATGTTAGATTATAAAAATATACCAGATCCCCTACTTTAGAAGATCTGGTATTTTTTTTTTTGTCTAACCTTTAATTTTGACTATTTTTTATAATTGAATAATTAAATTGTTTGTTATGATGCCCTAGATTAATATATTAGGTATAGTGTTAATTGAACCAAAATGAAAGAAATGAAACATATATACAATTAAAGACTTGAGCAAAATTATGGATTTTCTAAAATATGATGTTAAATGTCTCTATTTTAAAATAAATAACATAAATTGAGGTTGGAGAAAATAGGAAAAGAAAATTGTAACTAATTCTATTTTATATTTAATAAGTAAAAAGATTAGAAAAAAAATTGCCTCAGAAAAATTATAAAATATATTATATGAGAATTTAATATTGCTCTTAAAGAACTTTTAAATACTTAGAACTTTACAGAATTTAAGCCTTTTGGACACTTAACCTAATCACCAGTAAATTACTTGTGGTTTCTATCTTTTCAAATTACTGTGTCAGTTACTTGCAATAGCATTAAAAACTTTTTGAGAAAAGCTATTGTAATTTCCAAAAGATAATTATAAGTGTGCTTTTATTTTAGGAAAAGAATACATAGATAAAAAAAAGAAAGAAAAATTAATAAATAAATGTATAATGGAAAAGAAAGATAGTGATAAGGGGAAGAAAGATGGAAATAAAATAAATTATGAAGGTTGTTTGTGGTGAGATTTTTCTTTATAAAATAGGCATAAACTATAAAAGGTCACCAATAGAAAAAAAAAACTACAATTTTACAAAAAAATAGGTCGATTAAAAAATAAATACGATAAAAAAGATATGATGATAATGTTATAAATAAATAAATATATATATATATATATATATATTGCATTGATTATATTTTAATTGTAATAAAAAGTCACATTTTATATTAGTTATACTAACAATTTATATAAATACATGAAAATAATTTATAAAAATAATTATAAGGACATTTGTTATATTAATTGTATCAACAATGTAATATAGTCTCTATTTTATATTAGTTAATGTTGATAATTGATAAAAAAATTAAAAAAGAAAATTAAATAATCGCTTAGTATATCAAATATTTAAACCTTTATTATTTAAATAAATAAAAAATAATATAAATAAATAAAAATATTATAACAAGTTACATATTACGTCAATTATTATTATAAGATTTTTAACAAATTCAAATTTCACATTTTATAAATTTACTAACAGATAAGATTATTTACTAACACCAAGTCACTCCTACCACAAATATTTTCCATTATTGTGAAGCAATGTTCACACTGTGCAATACTTTGTTTTGTAGAGTAATGAAGTGTAAGTTGATGTTATATTTTTTTATTTTATTTTATTTTTTCACTTTTTTATTTTGGACCTCAAAAGTCAGAAGCATGAGATTTGGTTGGATAAAGTTGCAGAGTGCACATGATATCAGCTATCATGAAATTGAAAATAAAAGCACGTGTTACCAAAAGTCCACATGCTGCATTTCCTTTTCATACACTTTCCTAAAGAACCATCATAAGTTGATACCAGTGTTCCTTTTCTACATTCACTTATATTAATATAATATTTTATTAAAAAATATATAAAATTTATATTAAAAAAATATAAAATAGATGTATTTAATGAAGAGTAGTATCAAGAGATATTTTTCCTTCCTTAAATTTCATCAAGAGTTTTTTTTCATTTGGAGCAGAAGGAGATGATTAAGAAACTTACTTTCTACAAACCCAAATTAAGATAATGGTTGGGGATTGAAATAAAAAAATATTGAAAACAACTTCACTAATTAATAGGAAAATATAAACATTCTTTTAACTTTTCCGTAGTAAATTATTTATTATAAAATATTAGCGAATAATTTATCCCTATTTCAATTTTTTAAAATTAAATTTATATTTACGTCTATTTATATATTATAATTTATTTATTTTTACTCTAAGTAAGTTTCCCATGTTAGTAAAGCTGTTTATATAAACAACTATTGATTAATAAGCAACACATTATCTATATTTGTGGCTCAGCAATGTTTCTTAGAATTAATTAACACATATAAGTCAGTGCCTTAGATGATGCAGTGCTCTAATGCAAAATTTTATATTCATGTTTTCATTTCATTAAAATTTAAGAGGTATGTAAATTTAGATTTCAGAATCCTATCACTTGAATTACAAAACATTAAATGTATAAATGTGTCCATACTTTTACTTGGATAGTAATAAACAATATCACTAAATATCAAGTTTAAACATAAACAAGGATAAGTTCACATATTTTGAACAATATAGGAACTAAAACAAGAATACAGTGATCAAAGTCAAGTTTTCCTAAAAATTTAGAGGCTAGGTATACTTTTTTTTCGCTTAAAATGAATCTAACCTTTTAAAATAAGAGGATGATTGTTATAAAAAATAAAGTACAATTATTGAATAAAAAAATTATGATTACAAGAATACGTATAATTAATACTTTAAAATAACCCTGAAATCTACTTCATAATAGTATTGAATTTTATTTTATATGTAAAAAAATAATAATATTAAAATAAAATATTGAGTGTTATATTTTATATGTATTATAAATTATATTTTTATATCAGGATAGATAAGAGAAGAGTTTTTTAAAGTTACAATCAAAATTGATTAGTTTAGTAGTATTGATAATTATTGATATTTTAAAATTAAGTATAATATATCACATTATAAGTTGAGTTGAGTTTGGATATAAGAAAAGATATTGGTATTATGTTTGAAAGAAACTGAAAATTTATAAGAAAAATTATCCTATTCGTAATTTAGAGATGGTGAAAGTGGTGTTGTCTTGAAGATTTGAATGAGCTATTCTTATGTTGTTCAATCTCACATGTTTGACGGTTATAAAAATTTGAAATACTTGTTTTAATAAAAAGAGTTCAACATATAACAAAAGATATTGATCAAGTTCTAAAGGATTATAATTTTAAGTTTATGTATCATTTGATGAAGACAAATTTAATTGAAGATGTCTGGAGTAAGAAAACAGTTAAAATATTATATGTAATGGTCAAGAGCATAAATAAATTGTGTTTAATAATAAAATTATTAAGAATTTCATAATGAGAGTAAATGGGATTCTGAGGTTCATGATAGAATTTGTGCACCAACAAACTAAAAATTAGAGAAAATGATGTAATATAAAAATTATAAGAACAATTTAGTTTGCATTAGATATAACTAAGATGTATTAGTATTTGAAAGAGTTCTTTTGATGGTTTCATATAAAAAGAAATGTGACTTAGTATGTCTTTGTTTGTCTAACTATTAAAAGAACAAATAAAACATCAAAAAAGACTTGAAAAATGTCACAATAGTTTATGTACCCGGATGCCTATTTTTTATGGTCAGTGAAAGAAAATAATGCGATCTTGATTACAATAGGCCAACTAATTAATAAAGCACAATTTATTTAAAAAAATGGATGGAGCTTTTAAAAGACTACGATTTTTATTTGATGTACCATTTTTAGAAAACAAATGTAGTTACAAATATTTTGAGTAAGGAAAAAGATTCAAATGTTTATCCTGAAGTTAGAGAGTTGGAATTGACTGAAAATTTTAAAAGTTGATTTTAGAGGTTTATGTATTTTTAGATCACGTTATACTTGTTATAATTTTTAGAGAAAAAGATAGAGTGGAGTAGTTAAAGAATTCGAATTTGTTAAACTAATTAGACATTCCAGAATGATAGTATTTTCAAGAAAATTTTATCACCCATTTGCCACGTACAACAAACGTTACAGTTAATTATGGATAAGCTAATAAAGACTGCACACTTTATATTTATAAAATTAAAAAATTCAATTTATATAAATGAAAGTCCAATTAAAATTTTAGATTCTCAATTAAAATAATAGAAAAATAAACATGGTCAATGTGTTATGTTCATACCTAATGATTCCACCTCGAAGATGAAAAAAAATGTTAGTATCCCAATCTTTTTCTTAATAACATAATTTTTAAAGATGAGAACTATTTGTAGTTAAATTCATTATAAAACCTCGAACCTCACTCATTACTCTCGTACAAATCTTTCTTTTCTCTTACTAAAATCTCGATCTAACTTTTCTCTAATTTTAATCCTTTCAACGGATTTTCAAACCGAATAAATACATATATGGATTAATTAAAAATTTCACTAATTATATTTTTTAAAAACCTTTTTTTTCTCTCTCAATGTAACCTTACTGTATTACCAATAACAAAAGAAAATTCGGCAGAAAAGAAATTTAGTTGGAAAAAAAGTGGAGAATTTTTAAACAACCCTCGCCCTCACTCATCATCCTATTTTTCTTCCCAAAATTTTAGTCCATAATAACATTCAAACACCAAATTCTTACGGGTCAAGGCAACAAAAGCCAATTAAGACAGTTGTTTTAGATTCCAAATTGTTTAAGACCTAAAAATTGGTGATATTTTCCAAAACATTTTACATAAATTTCAGTTATAATGTACCATGTATTGTTGTCTTTTTATTAAGTGACACAGTAACCTTAAAATGATGGATTGCTAACTCAAATGGAGTGGTTGGTTCAGTTACAGTGAGTGAAGATTGGGTAGCACAATCTCTGCATACGTGGGAGTGGCTCAATGGAGAGGTGTAAGATTCAGTGTTTTTTACTCAACTATTTGGTATATGAAGTCTGCTAAACTAAATATATGTATGTATTTGTCAGGACAGGTCATGAAGTAGGTGCAACCATAAACACCAACTCTATCAGTTGGGGCACAGAAGAATCCCCCAATAAAAAACCCCAACTACCATTTTCATCACAGTATAGTCCACTTTCTGCATTGTTGCAGCATTATAATTGACACCACTCCCAGATCTTGAATGGTATCATTCAAAGAACCATAAAAGCCAAAAAGATATTCCTTAATGATCTCAACTCAAGCTTTCAGAGCAGGACCACAAAATCATTCCACGTAGCTATGGATGCAGAGAAGAGGATGAAATCAAAGCACATGTAGTTGCACAAATTTAATGATAAGAAATGAGATAAAGGAAACATTGCATTTGAATTTAATATAAAATGATAAACAGTAGTACAAGGTAAATATTCCACAATGCAGATCATCTCTAATTATTCCCTTACAGACCAACAACTTGTTCTTTGGCAACAGCATGCTTAACTTGGTGAATTTTCAGAAAAAACTTTTAAACAATGGCATGCTAGTGGTTTTTGTTGCATTATAAACCAGCTAGCTTGCAAGATAGTGAACTCAGAACTTGAGTAAAATGGAAAAGGGCAGAATCCTGTGACAATGGCCGTTTTGGAAGAAAAATAGATAACCTCGACAGGATTTGTCTCCTGTGGAATATAAACCCCAAGAGAGAGAGCTTCTTCAGCTCAGCCCTGAGGCTCTGTAGTAAAATAATGAATGACAATTATGAAAGAAAAAATAGAATATCCTTCAGGTAACTTTGCAGCCAACCCACCTCCGTTACTACAATTCCTCCTCCTCTCCTTGTCTTCTTCCCAAAAAATTTCACCAAAAGAATATGTACCTTACGAAAATTAAATACCTATCTCAACAAGATAATGTAAAGGGTCAATTTAACTAGACTACAAGCTGATCCAGTTGCATTTGCTCAAGCCAGGCTCCTAAAACGGAATGATCAATGGATTCAATTTGGGAATTAGAATTTGGTCCGTCCGTGGATGGTGCTGTGGGCAGAGGAAAAGCAAACTTCTCTTTGATCATCTCAGGTGGGGATTCCTTCACTAGAGACTGGACCCATGACAGATCAGGCTCTTCGCCGTTGTGCTTAAGCTCAAATGAGGATGATCTTCGCATCTGACTACCAAGCTCGTCTCCATTTACTGACCAATCAACTTTTCCGTTAGGAGATCCCCACTTGGACCAAGCGCTTACAGGGGAGCCAACAACAGAGGCAGGACTGTTGGCACCAAGGTCCCTTGAACTGACACTTCGCAGCTGTTGTTGCTGCTGCTGCTGCTGTTTCTCGCGCTGAGCAAACGCTAACATGCGTGTGCTCATCGGTGATATAGGTTCCACACTTCTTGGTGACATCCTTCCGGAAGGAGAGACACCAAAGGAGGCCTGTAAAAGAGGATGGTCAACACTCTTAGGAGAAAGCAAATTAGTATTAATTGGTGATAACATGCTCTGCATCTGTTGAAACTGATTAAGAACAGCTGATTTGTGAGTTGGGGAAAACACAGACGCCGATGCTGGATCCGAATACCGCGGAGACGATGAAATCTCAGCAGAAAAGAGGTCTTCCAGATTTGCTGGAGTTAGGGTCTTGGACCGACCAGATCGACTCACGGAACCAGCACCGGAGCGAGGCTGTAAGTAACAGCTCAAGTCATTCAAAGGGTGCTGGTGGCCATCAAGATCAAGCATTCCATTCAAGTCTTCGGGTGGAATGTCTCGTGCACTGAGGGAAGACCTCAATCGGCTAGATTGAAGATTGCTTCCCGGTAAATGAAGAGCCGGCACGTTTGGCTGTGCCCAAGCACCAGAGGAAAGTGACATGCCATTTGCAGATGGGGACATCGGTTGCCCAAAGTGGGATGGCGACATGGAGGAGACCGACGAAGGCGAGCCCGGCAAAAGGCTCATCGCAGCAGCCATGTCCATGACATTAGGAGCCGAAGCCGATGATCGTGGCGAAGGGACGGCAGATCCAGTGGACACATACAGTGGACGCAGCTCCTCTGCAGCGTGAGCAAAAAAACACACCCTTCGGTTACAACTAGTACCATCTTTGCAAAGCCGTGTCCGATACTGAGCCGGGTGAAGCCAGCATTCAAACACCCCATGAGCATATTCACACATGTCTCCACGCCTACAAGCCCCTTTCCTAAAATCAGGGCACGGCACACAGCTGTAGTGGAACTTCCTAGGGTCTCTCCTCCTTGCATTCTCTCCAGGGTGAACAAAAGGGCACTCGGTCCAATCATGGGAGTAGGCCCGGGAACAAGGCCTCACCTTGAAGGAAAACATCCGAAACTCGTCCGTGGCGTATATGCTGTTCTTTATATCAGGCAGAGATGGATCAATGGGATACTCCTTCTTCTCTGACAAAGAGCCAATAGCTGCTTCAGCAAACTTGGCCACCACCGGAGACGGTGGGGAGTCAGACGGAGAGTATGGCAATCCATTTGGGGAACCAGGGCTGGATGAATTAACCGACACAGGAACAGAGAATTCACCAATGGACCCACCGATAGACCCATCGGATGCACTGTCCGATAAAAGCTCCTCGAGTACAGGTTTCATTTCTTGCAGCTTAGGAGGAACAACAATCACGTCTATAGGGCGATTCCCATAGGCATCCATGGAACTCGCATCAGCACCTGCGGACAAAAGCAGCTTCACAGTTTCAACAGCATTGGCAGATCCACCAGAAGTAGCACAGTGAAGGGCGGTGGTTTTATTCGCCCCACAAGCAAAATTCACGTCCGCCTCAGGGCACATCAGAATAAGCTTGAGAACATCATTGCTACCGTAGGTAGCAGCAACCATCAAAGGGGTTCGATGCTCAAGAACAATTTGCTTCGATCCGTTTTGCCGGCCGTACCACAACCCAACCTCGTTGATCGCAGAAGGATCCTTCTCTAAAAGAACCTTGAAACCTTCAACATCATTGTTAGAGGCAAGCTCTAGCAAACTGGAAAAAGAATCTTCGGTGTTAACTGTTAGCGTTTTCATTTCTCTGACGTTAGTTGTATGTCTTTTACACCTAAAATAAGAAGAATAAGAAGTGCAGATTTTGAATTCGCCGGACCACTTTCACATGCCTTCAATTAACTGGTCACAACAACAATCACAAAAGAAATCAATAAATCAAAAATTCAAAAAAAAAAACAAATTTAGCATATAAGAAAATTCACACAAAAGCTTATTATTTGTTAGAAGACATACATAATCGATTAAATTACTTAAATAATAAAAACAAATCACAGATAATAGCTTAACAACTACTGAAATATTCTTACAACAAGCAAGTTGCTGAAAATAACAATAAAATACAAAAACGTATAATTTGAAACACAACAACAACACAGATCTCAGGCAAACATAAAAACCTAACACCAACACAACTGCAAAAAGAAAAGGAAAAATGAACAAAAATCATTCCATTTAACTATATGATCGTCCAAATTCATCAGCTGATAACCGAAGGTGAAAAGATCAACAGATTAAGAAAGAAATAAAATGGCGAGAAAATAAAAGGAAAAATGATGAAGAGAGAGAGTAATTCACCGTGACGATCAAGTTTAGAAAGCGAAAGAATGAGGAAATGCGAAGCGAGAAAAAGCGAAGAGTGAAGAAATGGCGAGATCTGAGAGAGTGGAGAAGTGTTTAGGCGGCTTCACTCTCCATCGATGAAACTGAGGGAACATGAAGATGAAGAGAGAGAGAGAGAAAGTGTGTGTGAAGATGTAGAGAGAGAAAGAGAGAGAGGGTAACGTCTATTCGAGAAAGAAGAGAATAGAGAAGAAATGGAAATGGAAATGAAATGTGGGGAAATTAAGGTGAATTTATCTGAGAGGAGAGTGAAATGGTGGTGAAATGCACGCGAAATGCAAGTCCAAATGAAGTCTCTGGAAAGAGAAGAAACGGGTAACCGGGAGGGTCGGTGGGAGGGAAAGAGGAGGTGGGAGAGAGAGGGAGGGAGAGAGGAAAGGGCTGAACCGGTAGCAGGTTAGGTTGGAGTTGATTCGGACATTGAAGAGGAATGAAATTGGGTTTGGAATCCGCGAATGAGAGAGTGACGGATGTGGCAATGATGGGAGAGTGAGGGCAGTGGTCAATTGTGTTAATTGTGGAGTCAAATCCAAGCACTCCAACAAAATCTTTCTTTTTTTTTTATGCTAAAAAAACTCTCAGACATAATAAATATTCAGAATTAATGTATTATCCACAAAGATATTCAGAATACATAATAAATAAAAACTGACTTTTTTAATAAAAAAATATTTTTATTAAATGCATTAACAATTGGTTTATGGTAATGAGATAAAATTTACTAAAAAAATAAATGTATTATTCAGTCTTCTTATGCAATTAAATATCGTGTACATAATTTATAAGATAATGTAAAAAATAATCATTGTATTAGGTATATACCTTAAACAACTAAATCATAATAATATATGTATATATATAATGGAAATAATATTTTAGTTTTAATAGATTTATATTTACGACTTAATGTATATAATTTGAAGTCAATTATTATATTTCTAAAAAAAAGTATTATTTTTACCTATGTGAAAGAAAAACAAATATTTTAAGTATTATTGTTTTTTCCCACCAACAAACAAATAGTCTATATTTAAATTGAAATTTAATACATAAGCAAATCTATGTAATAAACCAATACCAATAATATAAATAATAATTTTAGAATAATATAATTCATCATTTAAAAAGTCTCTTTAGCATGTCGTTGAAATGAGAATTCATATTTTTTTTTCATAACAAAATTTATTCAAATATGTTAAGCATGTTCATTTTAAAATATGATACTTGAAAGCATACGTAAATTTTGACCAGAAATAAAATTTAGATTATTAAAAAAATAAAATTGGTTAAATTTTATTTTGTGATAGTTTTATTCTATAAATAATTAATAATAAGTATAATTATTTTTTACGTGTAATAATTATGTAAAGTTAGTTTGATTTAATCAATTCTACAGTCAATATTAACTCTTCAATGTTAACTTAAGTTAGTAAATATTTCCATATTGATTAGTAGTGAAAAATGAAATCAAACGCAATAATATTTAGAACCATATTGTTCTCTTTTATTTTTTGTCATTTCTTCTTAATTTTACTTTAATAACACAATTTTAACAACAATAACTTTATAATTATCGTCCTTTAATATATTAAGAAAATATTCTAATATCTTAAAGGGTGACAAATAAAATTTATTCTAAAATATTATTATCGTCTAAAAATAATCATTAAAATATTCTCAATTAAACTTATATACAATTCTCATAATAAATTTTAATTAACTTAAAGAACTGTCAAATGAAACTAATAACAATGTAACATCATGACATTTCAAAATTTGAAAAGAAAAAATAAATGAAAAAGCTCACTAAAGAAAAATAAAAAATAACTTATTATATTAAAAAACTATAAAATTATATTGAATAATATTTCTATGTGATTCTGAGTAATATAGCATTTAAGCAAATACAAACATATTAACTTGACAATACATCCCGTTTTGCTTTAACATATTGTTTCTTAATTTCATAAAAATAACATAACTTTAAACACTATGCAATTCTTATACACATTATGAGACCATTTTAATATATTATAGAAAACAATAAGAAAAATAAAATCATCTTTCCCAACCTCCAAATGAAAAAAAAATCTACAAGTTCACTTTATATTACTATTTATCAACTAAAAACATGTTCCAAAAATGTATTATGAATAAATAAGTATACCAAATCTATTATAAATTATAATTAATTAAAGGGTTTCTTGTAAAATAAAATAAAATAAACAGTCAAGAAAATAGTGAATTGATTTAAATATTATCTTTAAAAATTTTAAATAAAAAATTTCTTAAATTATTGATGATGAGAAAAATTAAATACAATAATAAATAAACAT
>Ga0099824_1008439_pt1 | contig 13170 bp, 3 predicted proteins | sample SiratrowhiteBW_FD_76837 | JGI IMG/M metagenome (GOLD analysis project Ga0099824, IMG submission 76837) | Root nodule microbial communities of legume samples collected from California, USA - Siratro white BW | ecosystem: Host-associated > Plants > Roots > Nodule | place: USA: California... | reverse complement strand
TATATTTATTTTTTTTTAATAATATATATTTAAATACATATATATATATATATATATATATATATATATATATATATATATATATATATATATATATATATATATATATATATATATATATATATATGTATATATATATATATATATGTATATATATATATATATGTATATATATATATATTATATTATGTGTGTAAAATTAGAAATTAAATTTAATAAAACACTAGAAAAAACAATCATCCTATGACATAATTAGCTATCATTTAAATTCATACTAATATTATAACTAGAATTTTATAACATTACAATTATCTAATAACATTCGTACTAGAATATTATAATTTTTTTACTTACAAAAATTCTATCCTAGTTAAAATAAATAAATAAATATAATTTTCTATATTTTTATCCTTCAATTCTCACGTAATATTTTTGGTAGATTTATTATAAAAATGTTTTTTATCAGTAAAATATGTCTATCTTTAGAATATTTGATTCTATTGTCTATAATTTATTCAAAAGTAAAATATTGAGTTATTGGTATGATTTTTATAAATACATGATAACCTTTTTTAAATTCAAAATGTCACATTTTCTTGTAAGAATAACTTTTTCGTTTGTTCTGAGTTGTTTTTAGTAGAAAGACTAATGAGGTATTCTTAACCAAATCATTACATGATTTTTTTTCCTCGCTTCCTTTATTTAAAGGAAATTTTGTTTTGATTTGATTTCCTTTTAGATGCCTTCATGAGATAACAGGGATTTCGGTATTAAATGACTAATGAGAATATTTGATGTGTTATATGGTGATATATTAGGAAATATTAGACATTGCGTTGACTAGGATGATTCGAATTTAAAAGCTCTTATTTACAAGGATTGTCTCTTTGGTAATTAGGTGAAGTATACTTCGTATACACTATGGTCTTTTAGGACCATGACTTGATATACCTTTTATGTACCTTTCTACTTGTTACCAAGATATACTTTTAACAAATCTTATATGATCAAGTGTACTTCCTTAGTAAGAAATCATTTGTCTTTATGATGAAAATGGAGATGCCTCAGATCATCGTCGTGATTGGATAGGTCCCATGGTTCACTCATTCTCCGAGACGGGTCAAAGTTGTTCTCATTTTTTTTCCTGAATCGTTTTGATTTTCCTTGTGGTTTTTTTTCAAAACCTAAGATTAAATTTTCTTCAGCCTCAAATTACCATAAATATGTTATGCATTTTCTTCCATACAAAGCCACATAGGCTTCCATACTTATGCTAGAATGGAAATTGTTGTTATATGTGAATTCAATGAATGAAAGATATTAATTCCAACTTCCAAAATTCTTTAGTAGGACATTATCAACAAATCTTCCAATGATTTTTTATTGCCTAATTGTTTGGGGATGATAGATTGAGCTTAAGACAAGGATTAACTCCTAAGGATTCATGTAAACTTCCTTAGAACATAGAAGTAAATATAGGACCCCTATCAAATATTATGTTAAAAGTAACTTCGTGCAATCTTAAAATTTCTTTTATGTACAATTCAATCATTTTTCCAATAAATACCTAATATTAATGGGCAAGAAGTGAACATATTTTGTTGGCCTATCAATGATATAACCTGTATAAAATCAAATTTATATACTACTCGTGGTAAACCAACTACTAAATCCATTGTTGTACTGACTTTTGGTGTTTTATCTTAGCCTTATGAAACAAACAACTATATACTATAATACTTTCTTCTCCATTTTCGAAACCAAAATATTTTTTTTAAGATCTTTATACATTTGTGTTACATGTATACCCAATTTCCTCTTATGTGTCTCTTCTAGTATCATCTTCTTAATTTCTAAATCATTAAGCATACATATTCTATTATTAAATCTCAAAGCTCTCTCTTTATCTATGCCAAACTTTTCTCTATTCTTTTGGCCTAACAATCTCTTTTCTTTTGAATGAATTCATCAATTACCTAAGTCTCACAAATTTATCTTTATAAGTCACTAATAATATGAATTTAGTTCAATTTCATTATATTGTGACTTATTGTAGCTAGAAAATTCACATATCTAAATATTTTTATTAAATTGATCTCATTAATAATTAATTTGGAAATAAATAGAGATTTTTTACTCAATGTGTTTGCCATTGCATTTGCTTTTCATATATGATAAATTTTAGGAAAAATTCCAATACCTATGATTTTGATTAAGTGCTTAAAAACAACAAAGTATAAAATATATTCATACATTGTTTGTAAGACAAATACTTTGTTCAATAACAGATCATGTAAGATACGAGTGTTTAATCTGATAGATAATATAACATTGTGCACTCTTCCTTTACATTTGATAAGACATCTATATGCTTAGATGGTACACACATAATCTAAGCTAACCTCATACTTCTCAAATATCTATACACTTATTCTTTGTTGCATGAAATGTCTATTGCTTTCACCTAGAAAAAATATTTGTTCAAGCACAAGTCACATTAGGTGATATCTTAAATAAAGAGTTAAAGCTACTTTCTTCAACAACAACCTGACACAAATACTTTTCAACTCTGACACAATTATTTGTCTTGTAGGATGCCAACTTTTACCTTATTTAGTGCAAAAGGTTATGCTATCTAGGAAGATAAGTACTATCACCTATTCAAGATGTTGCATAAAAGAAGAATGGGCTTTTAAGCATGGAGTGCATTTAATGCTCAACCCATTATCAAGCTCATTAAATGCAAAAAGGACATTCAAGTGAGCTAAAGCTACTTAAAAGGCCAGAGATGGATTTGCAAGGATTACCTTCTTTCAACACCTATATAAAGCTATTCATAAAGAAAAAAAGAGAACATGTTGCATTATGCTGGAACACTGCTTATATTCTCTATGCCTCAAAAGTTTTATGGAATACACTATGAGTGTTTATCTAGCAAACTACGAGATAACGCTTAAACCTTCTACATGCAAAAGATGCAATCTCTCTCTAGTAGGAAAAGCCAATGATTTGATGATCATACCTCACATAACCTTCATATTGTAGCCTAGAGTGACCATTTGGAAAGAGTACTTAAAGGGTTAGACGAGATTAACTACGATCTCAAAAGATACTTGTTGAGCTAAGAGTGACTTGTGGAAAGAATACTTAAAGGGATAATCAGAACTAACTACGATCCCAAAGAATACTTAGTTGAGCCAAGAGTGACTTGTGGAAATAATACCCAAGGGATTACCTAGGAATGACTATTATCCCAAACAATACTCAAGGGGTTAGTTAGGGGTGGCTCGAGCCCAAATAATACTCAATTGTACTTTTTAGTGTTAATCTACCTCCTGAAACTCAATATGTTGATTGAGAATTAGATGTAATCTATTGAGATAGAAAAACTAGTGAAAAAAATTCCATATTTTCTCTCTTCCTTATCTCCATTACATTATATGTTATTATTATCTTAATTAACTTAAGAAGTAGAGACATTGCGGAAATGATTTTCAAAATTAATTTAAACAAGTAAATCAATGTTATAAAGTAACGCCTATCATGGTACATTAAACACAGTAGATGTTAACAAGTTAGAACCAGAGACTTGTTAAACAAACAAATTTATTGTTTGAGTAGTTATCAACGTCAAATGATATTTAGAAATCTTCTTAATATTGAAAACACAATTCAACAATCCCTTATTGTGTTTTTTTCTATTATTTTTCTCAATAACATAATTCAAAGTTATAATCTTTCTAAAATTTCATCCACGTCTTACGTCTCATTTAATTCCTTCTCAACAAATAAATATTTTAAAATCCAATCACTAAAAACCTCAAACTAACCATCATACACAAAATGTCTCCATATTTTAAGTGTAAAAACAATGGTAGGTAATTTTAAATCATGAGTTGTATATTTTTTCTCATGCATGTGCTCTTAGTTGCCTAGATGCATACGCTGCTACTACCCTTCTATTTTTTTCATAAAAACACACCATAATCTCATTTTGAAGGGATCACTTTACAAATAATCTTATAGGATTGGGTAATGGTGTTGCAAGTGAAGTAGTTAATCTTTTTTCGAGTTCTTGAAAACTATTCTCAGAATTTTTTCCATCCACTCAGAAATATGTCCTTTCTTGATGAGTTTGGTTAAATACATAACTATTTTAAAAAATCCTTCGATTAATTGTTTATAATATTCACTCAAATCCAAATAATTATGAATTTAATCATGGTCTTTAGTTGTTCCCTTTGTAGAAATGTTTCCTCTTTGGTTACGTCACATGTCCAAAAGGTTTTACTTCCTCTAACAACAATTTACACTTAGATACTTTAGCATATAGTTATTTGTATTTCAAATTTTCAAGGACAATTTGAATATGTTCCTCATTAGTCCTAGAATAATTAAGAATGTCATCTATAAAAATATCTACAATATGGTCTAAAAATGAATGAAAACTTATGTAAATATAATCCATGAATGTTGTAAGAACATTGGTCACATCAAAAGACATTACTTATCTTAACATTGGTCACATCAAAAGACATTACTTAATACTTATAACTGTAATACCTTGTTTTAAATGCACTCTTCTAGTTGTCTTGTACTTTTATTTCATTCATTTATTTTCTTAAGCTAGCTCAAAGGGTGACATCTTATAAAACCTCACTGAAATTAGTTTAATTCAAGACATGAAATCAATTAAAAGTTTGATCTCTCTGTTACTTTTAACAGGAATGTAATGAGGAGAGACTTAATTTGGAACAACTACTATATTTTTCAAATTGAGTTTGTCCTTTAGCTCCACATAAAATAATAACAAATATTATTGAATTTCATCTCTTAAAAACTTACTTATAAGTTGGTAGATGAAATAAAAAAATTCTCAAATTTAAAACATATTGTACACTTTTCTACATAATTGAGAAGAACTAATCAAGTCATACTCAATATCATATCTAATTGTGATCAAGGCAAATAGATCAAATTGATAATAAATATCCTACTTTCAATGAATAAAGAGCAATCTAGGCAAACTTTATTGGCATCCAAAAGTTTATTTGTGAGGTTGAAATATTTAAACTAGTGTCTGGAGGATAAATTAACAATTCAAGGTATTGAATGTAATAATGAAAAATAAAAAATTGAGTTGTTCTTAATTTATATAATATATTTAAGGTTTTAACTTTATAGTGTGTTTGGATAAGAAGATGTGAGGGGTTTCACTGTAGCAAAGGATGAATTGTCGAAGATCCATGCGTTTGGTTCAAGTGATTAGGGAGGATAGATGAGAGATTATTTGTAAAAGATAATCTTCAATCTTGTGAAGAGATTTGCAAGGATGTCAACTCAGCATCCTTAAAATTATAAAATAACCCTTGTATATATAATTATAATCGATTATACATTAAATTTTATATATTAAATTAATTTATATAATTCAAATATTTAATAATATAATTAATAATAATATAAATATGATATAATAAAAATAAATATTATTATTTATAATAATATAAATTTAATATAATAATATTATGTAAATTTAGTATAAAAATTAATAAATTTAATTTATTAATTATTTTTAACATTTAATAATATTTTATTAAATTAAATTAAATAAAGTTAATTGTATTATTAAATATTTTTAAAAAAATATTAAAATTAATTAAATTAAAAATTTATTATTTTTAATTATTTTTAAAGTTAAGGGTAAAAATATAATTATAAATTTTTATTTATTAAAAATAATTTATACCTGTCACATCATTTACAAACGTCTCTTTCAAATCCGTATAAATCTCACCATCTATCTATTAATCCAACTCAACCTTATCATCTATACACAATTCACTCAAATTCATTTAAATTCACTCTCTCAATCAAACAAAGCCTTAATGAAACATGTACTTTGAGTTAAATAGTTAAATAATTATTTAAGGGACTTCAATTTTAACCATAGTATAAACTTTCTTAATTATAGTAGGCATTGACTTGGATGTAAAAGAATTAGATTATACCTGAGGTTGCCCATGTGGAGATAACACATGATCGAATTTTCTAAACTTGAAATAGTAAAGTTCTTTGATATGATAATCTTTTAGCATAATAATCAAATGCACACTTGATTATTTACAAGTTTATTAAAATTTCTAAGAAGATTTAGGTTGATTGATAGTTCTATTAAAACTCGCTATATGACTTTTCTTCATCATTTGTCTTTTTATTTAGCTTAAGCTTGCCATATTTTTGTTCTACTATTTTCATTATTTTAAAAACTTCTCAAAAATAACACTCGTTAAAATAAATGTAGGAAAATAAAAAATTTCTAATCTTTATCAATTTAAACCTAAGTTCACCCTTAAATTTAATACACTTTATTATCTCATTTAGATCATAAAAAAATAGAGTATCTATATAACTCTTTAAACTCTTTAAACTTATAAGCATATTTTTCTAATGTTACACTTCTTGCTTTAATTGCATGGATTCTATTTTTTTAGTATTTAAAAAATAATGTTATAACATTTTTGCTTTAAATTTTTGTTAGGTGATGATTTTTTTTTCTACTACTATAATACTGTCCCATCCATATTTATCTTCTCCTACCAATATAAACACAACATAATTTATTTTTCCGTTATAAAGTTAATTAATGTCCAAAATATTTTATTTATTTTCTTAATCCATAATTTAATATTTTTCTATATTACAATGATAAATTATGAAGGTTTTTCTCTCTTAAATTGAATTAAATCTTGGGATTCAACATGTCCTTCAAGCTTTTTTAAAAAAAAAAACAAAATTATGATAATATCTAATAACTTATATCAATTCGTAATTTTTTAAGTTTAATATTATTTTTTGTCTCAATATTTATGTAGTTCCTATTTTATTAACTTAATATATTTTTCAATTTTATTAAAATGACTAAATATGGATTGACATTGTCATTAAAAGGGTGGTGATTAAGCTTCCACCGTCGGGCGCCATGGTCTATTCCCTGGCAGGCCACCACGTTACATATTTGCTCCGCCATCGCCTTATTCTGTGGATTAACAAGCGAACCCGCCAACGAGTTGAAGAAAGTGGAATAATAGTGTACCGACTCAGTGAAGCGGTCAAGAAAACTCACTCCATTGTGATTCGATTCTTGCTCCACCACATCAGAATCTCCGTCTGAATCTGTCAGACCATAGAGAGGACCTTCTCGACGGTGCCAAGGCGCGCAAGGAGCTTATGAAACTCGAAGGCGGAGTTGACCGCCACGGGCTCATCTTCTCGGAGGTCGACCATGGATCCGTCGAGATCGGCGAGGCTGTTGGCGACAAAGACGCACTGAAACCGCATGTGAATTGTCTCTGCCAACAGTGGGAGTTTCCAACCGACTTTCTGATCAAAATATACAGAGAACGCTTCTGATGCAGACTTTTTGGTAAAACATTTGTAAACTACGACATCAGGACGGAGATAAGAAATTTTAGAATTTAAATAATTCCTCAACGGAAAAGTCAAAGCAATATCTCACTTTTCTTATTTGGGTCAGCCAAAGTTAATATTCATTTTATCAAACAACCATCTCCCCTATAATTTATATGTATCTTAAAATATTCTATTTTTCTCACCAAGTAACTTAATTCATTGATGAATCTGTTCACAAACTACAATTCTAAACATTTTTTTTATATATTTGTAAAAGTTATGCATACAAATTGTTGCGGGTAGAGCCTCACATGAAGCTAAGTTTCCTAAAAATTTCACATGATGGAACTTGCATTTAAGCGTTAGTGTATGCTATAACCGATCTCCAGAGTCACTTTTGATAAAAAAAGTTACAGAATAAATATTCTCTTAATAATGAATTATTAAGAGTTAAGGGTCACATTATTGAATCTATGAATGAAGATAGAATACTATGATTATCATTTATGATCTTTCTTAACCAATTATTTTTCTTGTTGGACTTTAGAGGAACTCTTTTCAAGAGGTAAAATACTACAAAGTTTGTTATTTTAGTATATTAGGGATTAATTCCTTACCTCCTTATTATTATAATCTATAACAAACCATTCTCATTAAACCTGATAAAGTAAGGAGGTCATTAAAACTATATTAAATAATCCACTATTAAGGAAATATAATTTGCTAACAATCTGCCACTTGGCCTATATATATATATATAGGTCATTAAAACTATATTAAATAGTCCACTATTAGACTAAGAAAATATAATTTCCTTAACAATCTCCCACTTCGCCTATATATATATATATATATATATATATATATATATAGTCCTCAAATAATCATATCATAAAATAACCAAAAGTGCATATAATGAATGCTATTTATCCTATTTATCTTTAATTACTTAAACAATCTGTTCTATTTATCTTATATACCGCGGCTTTATACAGATACACTTAACCACACAGAACATGAAAATCAAATGAAATTTGATCTCATACATGTTTATTTTCAATTGGTCATACTTTAAAATCTTCATTAAGATTTACTCAAAATTTGCAATATTAACATTGCAAACAACATAATGTAAATATCATCCTTTATTCTGCAAAAAATTAAATAATATAATTTCTGACATAAAACATATAAAGTATACAAAATAATCCCACTAAATCATGTTATCATCAACAATGATACTCATATGAGCAATATGCTCATGAAAAAACTTTTTATTATTTGGCTAGACAACAAACTCCGTTTATTATTCGCATAAATAATAAGCATTATAAAAAAAATTGCATATGAGCAGCGAATATAACAATGAAAATAAAGACTTGTATATGTGAATTGTATTCAAGGTCGAAAAATATTACATATGCTTTTCAGGGCAATTAACCAGTAGAATTATTATGTATATCATACTAGCAATTCATATGAATTACCAAAATTGCAACATACAGAAACGAAGGCCACAATACAATAAAACGAATTATATAATATAAAACGAAAGGCGTAAACATCAAATAGAATTATATATGTTTATTCTTTAATTCCAAACCGGTATAACAACAACATAATTCAATCCAATGATAAAATTTTATTCTCAATAATTTAACATGAAGGAGACTCTGATAGAAAATTAAAATTACAGAATAAATATTCTGAATAATAAATTTAGCCATCATGTTAAATTATTGAGAGGCATAATTCAGAAAAGTCACATACATGAATCCATGGATAAAGATCGAATACTCCATAGGATTATGATATTTCTGTACCAAAATCTTCCTTATTCCTTTTGATGGAGTAAAAGATCCTACAAAGTTTGTGATTTTGATATATTAAGGTTCTTATCTCCCTATTATTCTTATTATAACCTCTCAAAAAATATTCCTATTAAACCAAATGAGAAATGAGAAATTAAGAAGATGATTAAAATTATATTAAATGACTCATTAAAACCATCTTAAAGAAAAATGATTTGGTTAAAAAAATCAATACTTAATATAATTATATAATAGATATATATAAATATATAGCCTACAAACAATTAGACTAAGGAAATATAATTTCCTAACAACTTCCACCATGTGGAAATATCTCACCCTGTAACCCAACACCACGAGAAGATCGTCCATGCCTCCTTTCTCATCCCAAAGGTTCGATTTTGTGCTTGAGTACCCGCACCTTGAGGTCGAATCGTAGGAACCAAGCTGTTCGCGCTCCCCCTTCATCCCAATCTTCGCTAACATTTATTTTCCTATTCTCTCGTGACGTTTGTTACCACCGCTGCTACAACTGTATCTCCTTCACTTCACATATCACACGCCCAAAATATCAATCATCAATTGTGGCAGAACCTTATACCAAAGTCACGGATCAAGCTTATAGGTGATTAAATAGAGTATATTTCTTGCATATCATTTATTCATTTGCAAGATAAAGATTATGTAATACGGAAGAACAAACATTTGTTTATGTTACCCTACATCAACATTTCACACATTGACTAGAAATAAGGTTTTTCAATAATATATAATGTGGATACAATTTTCACCTTATAAGTAAATTTTATAAAATTGAGTTAGACTTTGTACTTATCCGAGAATCAGCCTAGGTTCACCCGAACCAACAACGGCTTTACCACACATTGATTATTCTAGTAACGCATGGATTCCTGATTCTAAACGCCTTGCGATCTTTATGAGGAGTAATACCACCTTAAACGACGATTGATGGACGGATCCCCATAAATACAACCAACAAGCAGGGAGTAAACCTAACCAGAAAACACATCCTTTCCCTAGATTAAGATTTCAACCCATCATATACTCTTACTCCATCATATACTCTTACTGACTTGAGCATCTGAGAGTCTTCTGCAGGTACTCCCCCATTCGACTCCGACGAGCGAGGAAACCAGACCGAATCGGAGACAGGAAAACGACATCATCCCGAATCGGGTAAGAACAGACTTAAAGGTTACTTATTAATAATACAACTAGTAATAAATAGATTTTAATAATTTTACATAAAGATTAGATATATTAAATTACACTTAAGAGTATATTATTTTGATCTCGTAAACTTATTAATCAAGATTTGTCACCTTATTAATCAAGATTAGTCACCAGTTATTATTATCATATATAATACTTTTTAATATATATATATATATATATATATATATATATATATATAAAGAAATAAATGATGACTACATCACTGCTACAATACTTTATCCACTAACAGCCTTCCAACTATACGAGAAGGGTTTGGCAAGGAAATGGTTGCTTATCTTGTGGGCAATGGAAGCTTTTAATGAGTTTCAGAATTAAGTTAGTTGGTGAGTAAATTGTAAAGTTGAATCTTAAACTTACAAATGTTTTTCATTGGTAGAAAGCTAGTATTTTATATATTTAGAAGAGTGAACCTTATCCTGTATATATTGTAAGATGTAACACCTTTTAGTAAATAATTATATATTTTTTTGTAACTAAATATATGTGTGAGAGGTGGTTGCATTTCAAACAATATCCAATTTTAGTTATGAATATATTTAATCTTAGTTATAAGTGATTTTATTTTAAATAAGACTATTGTTTAGCTAGAAATAACGACATCTCCAAAAATACTTGTATGGCATTTTTAGATAGGAATCATTTGTCTACTAAAACTTATTGATCAAAAATTAAATATAATCTTAATTAATAGATAAACAAGTATAAAAATATTAAAGATAAATATTTCTTTACTCTCAACATCTTTAGATTACATGTTATTAAATTGTTTTCTAACTTTTAAAAACAAGGAGAGTTTTTTGAATTATATTTGCAAAAATATCTTGACAATGAGTATATATACTTAAAATTCTCTCTAATTGTTTTAATACATAATTTAACCCTTCTAACTTTTAAAAACAAGGAGAGTCTTTTGAATTATATTTGCAAAAATATCTTGTCAATCCTAAAATTGTCTCTAATTGTTTTAATACATAATTTAACCCTTATTTATTGTGTATCTAACATTTCTTTCAAAGTTTATAATTATTAGTTTAAGTATATTTATAATTAGGAAGGAAAGTATTCTCCTCAACGAATACACAATATTTTTTTTATTTTAATCATCTTACTTATTTTTATACATATTTTTTTCTACAATTTATGAATATAAATTTTAAAATTATAATTACAAAAAAACACTCATAATTACAATATACACACACCCATCTAAGGAGAAAGCAACAGTTATTTAGTTACTATTATTTTACCTAACTGATAGAAATAAATTTATTAATGAGTTGGTATACATATTAGGAGGAAGGTGATAAAATTTTCAAACTAGTATAATTTTTATGTGAAATTTTAAAAATTATGCATTTTTTTATTTATTTTAGGTAAATTGTGCATAGGGGACACTATATCATTGCGAAGAAATCCTGATCCCATTGCATTATACTATGCAACCAAGACACGATTTCACAATTTCAATTAATGAATAATTAAAATCGTAGATAATAGTACACAATTTTAGGATAATTAATATACTCCACTCATTCTTCTTCTATTTTTTTTTTCATGTGTGGTGTGTTGACTCTTCTGTTTTTTCTCACAGTGTCGGTGTATTGTTATTGTGCAACTAAAAAAATAAATATACAGTTACAAAAGCACTGTTGATGAACTAATTTAGTAATTTAAATAAATGTAAAAAAATTAATATGAATAAATGAGTGTTTATCTCAGAAGAAAAGTTACTTGCTATAAATTTAGTTCCTAATATAAAAATAAATTTAGTTACTAAATAGATATAATTTAAAAACTAACAATAAATTTATTTAAAAAATTATATAATATTTTCAATTTTTTTCTTTATAAATTTATTTCTATATTTTAATTTTATTTTAAATTATTTCTATATTAGTAACTAAATTTAAGTATCCAACTTATACTTAATTTTGCTAAATATATTTTATTACTAAATTTTAATTTATTTTTTTTCTTTTCAACATCAAACTTACTCTTAATTTAATTCAATATATAAATATCATACTAACATCATTTTTTATTTTAATTTAAATAATAATCTCTTCAACCATTTTTTTTAATTCAAACAATTTAAATTTTCATTATATAAAAATCATCTTTCCATTTAACTAGTTTACATAAATTTTATTCACAACTGGTAACTTTTCTTGACAACATGTAACTATTATTCCATTTAAATTAAATTCACATTTATTTCAATTACTTAATTACAATTAATTTTCAACCATTACATGTTCATCAATAGACCATTTCTTGGTAACTGTACTTTTATATGTCAGAAAAAAATAAAAGAGGTGTGGATAGAGAATATTAACAATAGTAAAATTGTGAAGTATTTTCATGATTTTAATTAACTCATTAATTGAAATTGTGTCTTGAGTACTTTTTGTGTCACCCATGCACGATAAAAAAATAAAAAAGATACAATATTTTAAAATTTTCACATAAAAATTACATAAGTTTTTGAGAAATTTTCCGAAAAAGGTAAAAAGTAATAGTTATTTGTCCTTTAAGTAAAATTGATGCTTGATCTAAAGAAAAAAATGTTAAAGACGATAATCCTATATCTCTAGATCTGAATGGGATATAATGTGTAACTATGCTTGCGTGTACGATAGAATATTGCTGAGACTGACTGAATTAAAAGGATTCAAGTAGTTTTACATAT
>Ga0099824_1008435_pt1 | contig 13177 bp, 5 predicted proteins | sample SiratrowhiteBW_FD_76837 | JGI IMG/M metagenome (GOLD analysis project Ga0099824, IMG submission 76837) | Root nodule microbial communities of legume samples collected from California, USA - Siratro white BW | ecosystem: Host-associated > Plants > Roots > Nodule | place: USA: California... | reverse complement strand
TGTAACTTCTAAATTCTCTTTCTTAAATCTACACAAATTATTTTAAGATTAATTAAACAATAATGAAAAATAAAAATAAAAAAAGTAGGATCAATTGATCAATCTCATATTATTTTTACCTAACATTGATGTCCTTAAAAGAGCCAAAGTGAATACAAACTCTTCCTCGCACATAAATGCATAGTATAGAATGATGAAATATGAAATGAAAGAAATTTTAAATTGAAAACAAGTTAAAATAATATTATGAAAGGAACAAAAGAGACATAAGAAAAAAGGTGATAAGTGAAGAAAGAAGAAGATAAGTGGAAGAAGAGTGAGACAATGATAGGACATATAAAAAGAGATGATATCAATAGGTTAGAATATAGGAAAGAGATAAATTAGAAAGTTTTGATATGAAAGATTCCTTAGATTGTTCAAATTTTTTTTAGAGATAAATTATAAAGTTTTGATACAAAGAATTTTTTTCTTGACTGTTCAATTTTTTTTAATATTATTAATTTATTATAAGAAAGTTTCAAAAATATTATTCATTGAATAGTATTTATAGTACCAATGTAAATTTAAAACCATTAAATAATATATTTATAGCACTAATGTAAACTTAAAGTTAGTTAAAATATTTAAATTTTTAATTAAAATTTTGTTAGTATAATTTTAAAATTAAATATTTTTTATTTTATAATAATATGTGAGTATTAAATTTTTTTGAGACTTTGAGCCTAAAACATATTAAATTTTTTTGGGACCTTTGTGGCTTTGAGGCCTAAAGCATATTAAATTTTTTTGAGGCCTTTAAGATCATGAGGTCTAAAGCGATTGCTTTATTTGCTTGGACCTTGAGCCACCCCTGTATATATCATTAATAACATTAAATGTTAGATCAGCTGGATAATTGAATATTTAAATGCAGCTTCATATAATCAAAGTTTTAACTTGATTGTCATTTGTAGTTAAAAATAATAAAATATGTTTTTCCATATATTAATTTCAGAACGGCAAAGAGGTTATTCTTTAGTTTTTTCATAATCCTTGTGTTTTTTTAAGATAAGTGTTTAGTTAGAAATTACTATCTAAAGACATTTTAAATATTGAGATTTATTAATAGGATATATAAGTCTTTTACCGCTCATATCACTGATATAATGTTTTATAAGAGATAGAGACGGTAAAATGAAACATAAATCAATTATAATAAATTATGACATTATTTTTATTTCAAAATCTTAAATATAAGTGTTTGTAATTTTTTTATGTCATTTTTTTTATTTTTAATTATTGTAAATTTTTTAATTTATACTTAAATTTTTAACCATTTTTTTATTTTTGAATAAATATTACCTTAATTTATTTCAATTTTAAATTGCTTTTTAAATTACACCAATAAAACTCACTATAATAAAATCATCTAAATTAAAAATTTATCATCTAATAAAACATAATTGAGTACATCTTAAAAAAATTAAATACAAAAAACATTTCTTTTAGAAATGTATGCATTATAACTAAAAATATAAATCAATTTTTTTTAATTAATAACTTAAATAAAGCTTATTTATATATTTATAATAATGTTATGACAATATAAATAATAAAAATATAAAAAATAGAGCAGTCGTTATTGACATTTAAAAATATATAAAATCATGTGAGGACTTTAATGTAAAAGAAATAAAGTTATCAATTTAGTGATGACTTATTCAATCAAATGCATATTTTTAAAAATTTTAGGCAAATCAGCAAATTTGTGATAAGATTATACCATCTTAGTGAAAAAGCCGAAATATGGAGGCACAGTAAAATGGAAGCTATAAGTAATAAATTCTATAAAATGTTAACTTTGCATATACGACTTTTGCAACAAAACTTGCACTGTGTGGTTAAATAACAAATTGTACTTTTAAATGTTATTGTATTATAATTAAAGTTAGAAGGTTGTATAAAATTGCTCTAACACAAAATTTAAACTAATAAATCATAAATAAAATAAAAAAAAGGCTGGTAGATTAAAAATGAAAATGATTAAAACTATTACAAGTAAATATGTGAAAATCATTTTTTAATTTTTTAATAGCACAGTGGTCAGCATTAATATTTTAGGGCTAGAATATAATCCAGTTGTTTATAATAGTAGTATAGTATCGTACATAGGGATTGATGCTATTCTTGTAATAGTACAATTAACAAATAAATTAATCAGATCTTCTGGTTTTCGTCTTTCCCCACCTTTTACTCCAATTAGGGTTAGAAAATAATTGCCCTTATCCTAAGTGGTGATTAATACCTAATCCTTCCCTAAAACCTTAATTACCCTACACTCACAAACCCTAAACCCACAAGAAAAAATACAAGGAAATTAAATGAACAAGAGTAATGATTTTTAACTTTTGGTTAAAATTCATAATTGAGGACAACGTGTAGATGAACTTGAAGATGTAGAAACGCGTAAAAGTAAATGATTGAGTAGTTGAATTTTTGCATTAGAAGTATATACATGGTTCGTAATTTTAGCTGCTGTGTTAAAGACAATAGCTTATATAGGTGCGGTTGTGCTGTTTTTTTTTTATTTATTTTTTTATAATAAAGAGTATGTGCAGAGGAAAAACCAAAGTTTAGCTTTTACTTAAAAAAAAAATAGAGCACAAAAAAACAATGACAAGTTTAGACATTTTACTTATTAAAAGAAATAAATAAGAGGTTAAGAATTTATTCTAAAAATCCTTTTTGTAAAAAAAAAAAACAGCCTGAAACGCTCCCATTTAATATAGTTATTTTAATTTATACGATGGTTTGAGATAAAATATATTTTTTATTTTTCAAAGAACTGAAACAAGGAAACAATTTTTTTTCTCTGTCTTCTTTTTAAGTTATGGTCCAGTCTAAATTAATTCATTCCAAACCTGTGTATAAAATAAATGAAGTCAATTTTTAAAACAATTTATTTGATTAAAACCATGCCACTTTTATGCGATGCTTTCATATATGAATGACTTTGTGGGTTGAAGAAAGCGTGAATATTTGTTTAATTTATTTTCGGGTGCCAATAGTTAGCTACACATTAAATTTTTGGTCAAACAATTGGTGGCTTCTGAAACACGAAACCATTTTTGATAGCATTATATATGACCATAAAAATAAAAAATATGTCAAAAAAAAAAATAGAGATAGATACAGAAGTCAACAAAAGGAAATGAGATAATGATTATTACAATGATGAAGCTGTGACCGTTGAGAAGCAGAGTCAACGTCCATTTAAAGGTCAACCCTGTTTTTGTGGTTGATTTTGCCATCGTATCTTTCATCTCTGAAATCGACAAAATTTTCATGGACGATAGTGCAGGTCCAAAAATGGTGAAGAAAGAGATTTTTTTATATATTTATTTTTTTGCGAGAAGGGTTGTAGCCGCGTGACTCGTTAAGTTTTTTTCCCTCGCAAATAAACAGTAAAACATATTTAGACTGAGTGAATAAAAGAGTACAAATAGTTAGGTTTTGTGATAAAACAGAAGCTGCAGATTTGTACGTCAAAAGGACACCATTTTTACAACTTCAATTATTCTCATTATTTTTCTTTAGGTAGACTTACAACCTAAGATATTTACTTCTTAATAAAATAAACGTAGATGAATCTACATATGAGATTTTTTAGTAGATGAATCTAAGGGGATTTCAAGTGATACCTAAACATAAACAAAACAATGAAATAAACTACTATAATAAAATTTGCAAGTTTCTTTTATCATCCAATTTGTGTTTTAATAATTTATCTCTTAGATGATGCAAAATTTTTAAAAATAAATCATAAAAGAAATTAAAAAAAAAATCATTCAAAGTTATAATGACATTTCCTTCTGAATAAACTCATCAAAATTGATGATCTATCCCTTAAATAGCTTTGAGAAGAATCCAAACACCTAATAGTTTGTTAATCATTTTCATAGTACTTTTAAAAATATTACTTGAAGAAAAAACAGTATACCAAAGGAGTTGGCCATTGTTTCTTATAAAGAGCTTTTAGTTTCTAGAATCCGGTTCATTCGTAACATTTATTTCTACATAAATGAGCTAAGCATAATAAATTTATGAATTCATGAAAAAAAAAATATAATAATACAGTTAAACAGCCTAGCTGGTAAAAGAACAGTTAAACAGGGGCTGAGAAAAGTATTAAAAGCATTGTTCTTTTCTTTAGTTACAATAAATGACTAATTCATTATTGCTTGGGTAAGATAGTTTTATTAATGATAAGTTTTTTTAGTTAAATATTACTTAAATTTTTGTGCAGGAAATTTTCTCACACCTAAAGACTTATATTCGACTTGAACATCAATAAATTCCCACCTAGCTTCTAGCATTTTGTTAATTCAACCACCAAACTAATTTATTTCTCTAAATTCCTTCATAAAATTTGGTGATAAAATTCGGAAAAAGGTGAAAGAAATTTGTATTTATATTAAGAAATGGGTAATTTCCATTAAAAGACAAAAAAAAAAAAAACAGTTTACAAAAAGTTTGCTTTCGATTCAATGACGTTATTATTTATTTGTTTATTGGTAGTTGAACATAGCGGATCAATTCAATCAAGTAATTAACTGCCACTTCCATATTTTATTCTTTTGTTACATTACTTGCACATGTATAAATAACGTGTTTCACAGAAAATTTCACTTATCTAAAAAAACTAATTATATTTAATATAACTTTATTCTAAGCACGTTCTAAGTCGCTAATAATACTTTTTTATTTTCAATAATTTATTTATGCATAGCTCTCCTTCATCATATATTTATATAAATATTACAAGTTTTCAACTAATGTTACAAATAACTCCATAATACTACCTATCTGTTTAGATTCATACGGAACTATAAATCATTCGCATTATATCTAAATATCAAACACATTTGTTTATACATTATATAATCTTTTACAATAGAATAAATAAAACAGTTTTTAAGAAATTATACCCAGCTTTACTTAAATGGTAAACAATTTAAAAACCATATTTATTTTTATTAAATTAGGTTTCAATTAAATTTCATTTAAATATTTGTTTAATGACTTTAAATTAGGTTTTTCTAAGTCTAGCAATTTATTACCACCTAGTATTAATATGATAATACAATTCAATATCCGTAATCATTATTTTGCTGCTGACATCCCATCAAAGCAATGCTGAGGTGTACCATTAGCATTGTCTCTTGACTCACTTTTTATAAAGTCGTCTTCTATATATATATATATATATATATATATAAAGTTTATGCAATAAAAGCATAACACTGTTATTTTTTTTTTCACAATAACTAATTTAAAAGTTATATCCACAATGATCCTTTCATATTTAAATTATTGCAGTTTAATATTTTCCATAATAATTAAAATTGACGATAAATTATCTCTATTATAACAGTTATTATAGTTTTATTATGTTACATTAATTTTAAGATTTTTTTTTTCATTCTTATTATCATTATAAAATTCATATTTTAATTTATATTTTATTTGATGGATAATAGACATATATATTTCTAAGACATAAAAAATATTTTTTTATTACTCAAAATTTTATTTAAAATTTACATTTTAAATATTATGTATATAAATATATTTTAATAAGAGACATTATCAAATTTAGATCTTAAACTTATAATTTATGAATGATCATTGTAATAAATATTGAAAATAAATTTATTTATTAATTTATTAAAATTAAAATCACAGAAATTTTACAACACATAAAATAAGAATATTATTCTAATGATAAATGAAAAAAAACAATTTTTATTAGAATTTTTTCACTTTAAACGGGTATGAAGCTTAAACTCTAAAAAATTTTATCTATTGGACTATACTTATTAGTTTACTATATAAATTTTAAAGTCACGTGCATATTTATATTTTTACTTTATTATTATATTTGTCTTTCAATTATATAATATTATTTCTATTAAAAAAACAAACGTTTGGTTTATAAACATTTATTTGTCGATCCCCTTGCTCCATTCCGTACTGAATTATTTATAATTATGTTAGGTCTGAATATGATTTTTTATACCTATTTTTATATTAAATTAATTACAATGAGTTTTTCCTATAACTTTCTAAATATATGAAAATTATGAAATAGATAAATTTTGAAAAATTACTCTTGCATATAAATCTTGCTTGAAAATATAAATTTATAATAACATGGATTTGTCTGTGTTTTTCATTTGTTATATGATTTGTATACAGTTTTAATAAATAAGGTAATAAATTTTATCAGTATAAGGAAAAATATACTTACCAAAAGAAATGTTGATAATAGATAGAATTCGCAAGTAATAAAAATCATTTACAAATTATCAACTTTCCAAAATTCGTAAATAATAAAGACGTACTTACACATTCTCGAATTATAAGTACTTTAGTAAGTACACCATTAATTTATAATTACTATATCAAATAAATTTTATTTTATTTTATAATTACATTTTAACTATTATTATTTTTATTGTAACTATTATCATTAATGATAATGTTAATAATAATAATAATAATATTAATTATAACATTAATAATAATATTGATATTGATATTAATAAATATTATTAATAATATGAATATTATATTACTATCAATATTGATATTCTTTATAAATTTTCTATAAATAATTGCTTAGAGATTTGATTTATAGATAATTAGTTACGAATTTGATTTATAGGAAATTATCTATCAATTTGATCCGTTAGTAATCGCTAATGAAAATCAATAGGTAAATCACAACTAAAAGTTTATCCATAAATAAATATTTATAGATAATAATTCGTAGTTAATGTTAATTTTATTTATGAATTTGTCACCGTGTCAGTAGATAAATTAAAGATTTCTTAGTGTATTTTCGAGAGAAACAATTGTTAAATATTATTTATTTTTAAAATAATTTTTTATTACTTAATTCAAATTTTATTAATAAATTGTAATTTTTATTAATTGAATGTATTTTAAAAAATTATATCAAGTTTTCATTGTGATTCTAATTAATAGGTCTCTATGTGTTAATATAACCTATATACAATTAATGTGTATGTATATTAATATTATTGTCATTGTTATTATTTTTTGTCTTTGTCCTCTTAACTCGAATCATCAATTTTTTTTTAGAAGTAATGTGATTTGATAACAATGTATATGTACAGTATTAGATAGCAGGTGTTGAAAATAATATCATTGTATAAATGATAAGATTTGATGAACTGCAGAACAAATATTTGAATAACATAAAAAAAATATTATAAATATAATAATTTTTCTAGAATAAGAATTTGAGAACATTAAAAATTCATTCATTCTATAAAAGAAATATAATCTATTAAATTAGTGACAAAGTCTATTAAAAATACATTGTGTGTTCTTATGACAATCTTAATAAAAGGGTATAGAGAAGAAATCATGCATCTTCATTGACAGTAAAAGAAATTTATTGACCATATAAAACTGAATTGAATAAATAAAACATCTAAAACTAGGGAAGAAACTGTGAAATAAATTTAAGTGACACATGCCTTTACCTGAAGTGATCTGAATAGGTTTAAGTTGATTCATAGTTGTAGCTAGGTCAACGAATGAATATTCTATCACCTCTTGGAATAGTTTACTTTTTTCTGTTCCTCTTCTGTTTAATCTATATCCATGCCATGTGAATTTAAAAAGTGTCTTCATGTATCATAAACTTTAGAAGTAAAGTATGCATTCATAATTAAGACTCTAGAACATTCAGGGTATCATGGTGGAAGTAGTTAAACCAAGATGAGTCCAAGTAGTTGGCACCATGTTAGATGAGATAACTATAATTAACAAGAGTTTGAGGTGGAGTTATAGATGTATAAAACAGAAGCAATGATGCATGTACCCTTAAGAAACCACTAAAAGAACAATTAAAAAATAATTAAGGGATACTAAACACAGTGTAACACTATTATAATAATGATATGTTATGTGCATTATCTAGTATTATGACATTAATGTGGACCAGTGTTTCATTTTACTAAAATCTTCATGATTATATAAATGTATGATAGCCATAAAATAGAGATGAAAATGGAAGCAAGCTGGAGCAGCACAATTAATAGGGCACAATGCAAGTAGGTGACCACTTTTTCCCTGCCTCACACCAATGAAGGAAATATTAGTTCTAAATCAATTACATGGTAAGTGTCTGATCATTCCTTTCCAAAAATATTAATAATATGTTTGGATAAAAAATCACAATTTAGGAAAATTAAAATGCATTAGATTCAAATTATTTTACTTCTAAATATTTTATTTAGATTAATAATGATTTTTTAAAAATGTTTCAATTATCAGAAAATATAATTTTTTATTTTAATATAAAACTATATTTAATATTTTAAAATATTAAATTGGTGGTTTTTTTTAATAAATGTTTGTTTGGACTATTTTTTAGCAAAATTTATCGAGATTTTTTCCTGTGTTAATAAGAATTTATCTTGATTCACATTAATTTAGATTATTTTTCACTTGATAATAATTATAATTATTTTAATGATATTAACAAAAAATAACTCTAAAAAACGACAACAAATAAAAACGTCCTATGCATTTAACGAAGAAAATTCTTCCCAACACTGATTAAAAAATATTATTATTATTATTATATAGATAAAAAATTAAACTTAACAATATCAATAAAAAAATTTCATCAATGTGAATGATAAATATAATTTAAATAAATAAATAAATAGTATCATTAAATAAAAAATTAATTAACATAAATCAAGCACAATCTTATGTAAATTTAAATTTAAAAAAAAAACTCATATTCTTAGTTTTACTTAGAATAAAGTTTACAATTTTATAATTTTAGACAATTAAATTATTCTCATAAATTTTTAGAATTTGACTGTTTTAAAAAAATTTCTATTTTAAATAATATATTTATAATAAAATATTCAAAATTTCTATAAGAAATTAATTATCTTTTTAAAATGTCCCCTTATAAGAATATAAACAAAAGGGAAAGATTTGAAGAGCAACACTTATTAATAGAGTGAGCGTTGTGGATTAAAATAATGGTATATTACTTTTCTGTGTCTGTGGCCGCCATTAAAGCCGTCTTTTAAACTTACAATTAAAAGTGAGTAGGTAGCACTCGTCACCTTAGAGGCACAGATGTTTGAGACGGAACATTACACAAAATAAATATTTATTGTATATATAAATTTGTGAAATGTAATTTAATACGAATTGTTTTCTATTAAAATTTATAATGAATAATTGTTTTTAGATATAAATAATATTTTGAATTTATGTAATTATTTTATTTTATGATATTCTAATGTTTTAATTATTGATAGTTTCTTTTTAAATTATAGAAACAAAATATAATAACATTGACAGACTAAAAGAGATAAATAAAAAACTATATTAATAAATATATACGCTTGTTAGAAATAAAAAAACATTATTTAAAATAGGTTTGTGATGTTTATTTCATTATAATGTTTTAAACTATTTATATTAAACACATAAAAGAATATAGTACATGTATAGTAGGGGCTATTTTGAATTTTAGATATAAAATAGTATATAAACTTTATTTTAATATTGAGTAATAAAGTGGCTATGTTAGAATAAAATACATTACAGTACATATTCAAATTAGTTTCATATAAGCTACATAATAACGTCAGCAATGTATTTGTTTTCAATAAATATATGTCATCTACTTCTTTTTTAATAAGTTAAAAATGTTTTCATGATTTAGATACACTACGGTTTTTGAAATAATTTTTTTTTTCATTTTTTATCGTATGCTAGAGGCATAATATAAAAAATAATGTTTTATCATTATGCAGAAATTTCGTAAATCCTACTAAATAATATACGTTTCACTGTTTTCTTATGAAACTAATTATATGATTCCTCTTAAATTTAATGCCAAGTATAGTTATACTTTTCTCACTTAACAAGTACACTCCATATTCTTATTTTATATGACATTGACATGTAAAAACAAAACGTAAAATGTTTATATTTTAAGAGAAGTATTTAGAAATATATGAGAAGAACAAATTTCTGAACCGTAAAAATACATTTCATTTATCTTGTTTTATATTTTATGTTTTTTTAAGCGCATTGAATCAGAGAATGATACGAGTCAATAAATTTTTATATATAGTGAAAATCGAATATAATTACATAGATTTTATTCTTATATTATGTGAACACTGTTATATACATAATTTCTATAACATAATACAGTGTGAATATTCATTGATTTTTTTTTGGAAATTTAATTAAAATTCATTAACTCTAACAAGAAAAAGAAAATCAGCATATTTATTGTATTATACATCTCGTTACTAAAAAAGTTTATTCAAAAGACGTGAAATTCTTAAACTGTTTAATCCAACTGCTGTTGGTATTTCTTTTCAATGCGAAGCGCCTTGTCTACGACTTTGAAAAACAAAACAGGACCAAGAATTGTTCAAAGGATTAACGTTGTTTCTTGAAAATTAGACAGTGATAAATTAATATTAAAATTGGAGCAGAAAAAATTAAATAAAATACATTTATTCCATCATATGCAGATGCAATCACTGATATTGTCACGTTTTACCGATCAACTTTTTTTTTATAATTATTATTTAAGACTGTTCCAATTCAACCATCACGTTGAATGTTTATGATTCAAATTCGAGCTCAATAAATAATATTTTAATAGGTTTCTTTAATCTCACAAAGGGATGCTACAAGAAAAATTATTAAAAAAAAAAAAAACTATAGGGCAATGTAAAATAGAAGATTTGGTTGAGAGTGATGGAAGTTGCAACAGTTAACAGTGACATGCCGCCATTAATTGAACGTTGAAGTTGAATCCAAAACCTTTTTATTTTTTGTTGAATCCCATATCTGATAATAGGTTACCAATGTGGCCAGCTAACTAATTATGATTCAATTTGTAGTCAAATAGGTTGCTTCTTGAAACAACTCAGTTCCCAACCCAATAACTTTGACTTTATATATTCACACACATGTTCAGTTATGCAGCTGTGAATTTAATAATCTTTAAATACACAACTAAGATCCCATTTTACTTTGATGTTTTCAACCAAATATTAAATTAACTCTCAATATCAGCACTCCATTGCTTTTAATCATCTTTGCGTCTAATTGCAATTATAATACTCTCTATCCATAGCTAACACTTGCCAATATAAAAATAAAAAAATATGTATACTAAAATACACAATTATGCATCATTTAATGAATAAAAAGTAAAAAATATGATCAATAAATATTTTTATGTTTTCAACGAAAAAAATTTATCTCGCCATTTTACAAGTGTAGAAATGGAATCACCTAGTGCAAAATCGAAATACCTTTTGATAGAAGAAGAAAAAGTATATGTTAGGTCACAAGGTTTACCTTCAGAAACGAGGCCCAGATATGTCCGTGAGTCATCATGAGTTATCATTTGCTGGGCCCAAATGTACTACTTCAAATTGACAATTCTTAAATGTACCTCTCTTTACTATTAAATGTACCTTCTTCATACAATAATACCCCTTTCCGGAAATTAATATTTAGAAATTATTGTATATAAATAATATATAATTCTAAAAACAAAGTTGAAAGGGTGATGATGTATGTTTGTTAACAGCAATTTCACTAACCAATATTCTATGTAATGGATGAAAAAGAATGTGTTTGTTCATGAACCAAAATTTAAACAATTTTATTTTGAATTTTTATGTATTCATATGTTTTTTAACAACATAAAATAAATTTGAAAATATTAATTGGTATAAATTATAAATGCACACGAAAATTTAAATGAAGGAGTTTACATAGAAACCCACTAATCTTGACGAAGACCCAACATTAACAAATGTGGGGCCTATGACCTGTTTGGTCCGTGGGCTTGAACTCATATACCCAACTCTTAATACCCGCTTAAGAAAGTTCTTAAATACTTTTAAGTTATATGTTATTATATTAAACAAATTGTATAATACTAATAAATCTTAAAAAAGTATACTAATTTTCAATTATATACATATAATATGATACCAATATGAAAAGTTAAGAACATACTTCACTTCAGTTTATTCATTCGAATTTGGTATTAAAAAAAAAGAATCGTCAGAATTTAAAAGCAATAAATGTATGTTTTTAAAACTTATATTCAATGAATTGTATCATATTTTAATAAATCGATATAAATTCTTCACATTGTTTTACAATTTTAATTTATTGGGATACTTTAAAATATTAATTTATATTTATAATTTGATTTTTTATTTTGTTCCTGAAAATAAAAATTCTAATTCTATCGCTATTGTTAATTATTAATAAAATACCATTAATATTAAAGCTTACATACATTTTTATTCTTTATTAGTATCGAAACTTTTATATTTTCTATAATTTAGGGTTTTATCTATGAGTATAAGAAAAATAAACACTTTAAATTTATCATTGTAAACATGTTATATATTGAAACTTTATATTCATTAAATATGTATTTTAATTTTTATATTTAAAAATCGGTAAAACCTAATAGTCAACATAGTCATATATCTCATTTTAATTCTTTAAATTAATTTATTTATGAAAATAATATAATTTTTTTTGTAGATTTACATAAAAGATTTAAAATCTGGGACCCCCTTTGTTGGGCCTAAGGTGGTTTGCCCCTTTATTGTCTAAGCCCAATACTGGTCCTAACCACAGTTCAAACAATGACTAAACATGTTTGTGCAAAACTCTTTAATATTACTTTTAGAAAAAATAAAATCAACTTCTTTAAAAAAAATTAAATGAAAACTTCTTTATAAACTAAAGTTAGTTTATATACAAATTAAATTACAATTTTTTTTTCAAATTTTATTTTTAATTCATATATAAAATAATTTTAACTTACTAAAAATAGTGTTATTTTTGTCTTCTATAATTGCTTTTGAAAAAAAAAATATATTTAAGCCCACGAATATCCTTTTTTTGTAGTTTATCATAATTTTTTTTAAACTAATTTTGCATTATTTTTTTAGAAAGTTATGGGTTTCCAAAATTTAGTTTATAGAATTTCCTTTTTTTTTTTTTTTTATTTTGGAAATTAGTTTTTAAATTTTTTTTTTTTTAAAATGTGAAATTATTTTTCTTAATT
>Ga0099824_1008433_pt1 | contig 13179 bp, 10 predicted proteins | sample SiratrowhiteBW_FD_76837 | JGI IMG/M metagenome (GOLD analysis project Ga0099824, IMG submission 76837) | Root nodule microbial communities of legume samples collected from California, USA - Siratro white BW | ecosystem: Host-associated > Plants > Roots > Nodule | place: USA: California... | reverse complement strand
TATTATTATATATAATATAAAAAAATAAAAATATATAAAATAAATATATATATATATATATATATATATATATATATATATATATATATATATATATATATATATATATATATATATATATCAATTTGTATATTATATACATCAAATATATTTTGTATGCGTCAAAGTTTAAAGTATTTTTAAAGTCTTCAGAAGGCAAAGTATGATCAATTCAGAAGACAATATGTTTTGTAGTTGTCCTCCTGATAAAGTACTTATTATATCAATTCAAAATTAAAACACGAATATTTTTGGTCGAATTGGCTTAAAAATATCCTCCACTGGAAAATTGTTCTGACAGCTTGGATTCGTCGTTTTTTCTACTTTGGCACACTGTTCAGTAAGTCTTTTGATTTAGGTCTGAATTTGGTTGTCATATATTCAAATTCTAATCTTAGTTTAGTTGATTTGGCATCCGAAAAATCAACTGGAATTTAATTTTTGAAGAACCGAATTTTAGGCTCTTTTTTTTTTCATTTTAATTTATTAAATAATATAAAGGAGAAAATTTGGAAGAAATAATTAATTTAAAATAATTGTTTGGAAGAAATATTGAAATTAATTTTAAAAATAATAATAATAATAATATTTGATTATACTTAATAAGTGTGTAGGATTTAATTATTTGGAGAAGTAAAAAGTTAGATAAAAAAAGTGAATATATTTAAAAAATAGATAAATTTTAAATAAGAGAAATTTTTTGAAAAAAATAAAGGATTGTTGCAAAATAATGAAATGTATGCGATAAACTAAATTTTACTTAGTAATGAACAGTATATTAATTATAAAAATAAGTGTATGTAACATAAATTTAGAGACATAAAATTTTCATAAATAATGAATTTAGTACATATATTTTAAGGAAATATAAATTTAAAAAATATGTAAAATTTATGAATAACCAGATGAAAGAAAGACTAAAAGAATATTGAAAAGTTTTTTATAGTTAAAATTTGTGAGTTGTGTGTAATTAATATTTTAAATGAAATAAAAAATGTATAGAAATGCATTTTTAAGTAATAAATTTTTTAAAAAATATTATTGTACGGAGGTTAATGAATGTAAATAAAGTTTATATTTGTATAATAAATAAATTAAAATTTGGGTTGGAAAAATGTGTTATCATAGGATTTTATTTATATTAATAATTTTATCATATAAAAATTTTCAAAGAAGTAAAGTAGAATGAATAAGAAAACATTCGAATACTAGTTAAAGAAAGGTAATATACAATTGGATGAAAAATAAAAATAATAAAAATAATTAGTTATATGTAGATTTTTTTATGTTGTGATGATTGATATAGATATTATCTTCTAAGTTAAAAACTAATTTGTTTGGTGTTGTTTTGTTGTAAATCTTTGATTTGGGTAAAGAATTCTAGTTGAGTTTTATTTTTTTTTTCTCCAACTCTTGATCATTTGTGTAATATTAATATTAGATTTGATTTTAGGATATCGTGCACTGTGTTTTTGATTAACTACTCTAAGGGGATGACAATAATTGATTTTGGTCTTCGTATTGTAATAATTAAGTTATGTTGTGTATCTGTTGATGAAAAGACTAGTTGTGTTGGATTATCATTATTCTTGGGTGTTTAGATCTGTAGGTAAGACCGCAATTAGTTGGACTTTCCATTACGGTGACTCTTTGAATAATGCCTCCAAAGTAAAGTATGACTTACATTAAAGTGATAACATTTGAGTTCATAGAAGAGGTTAGAGTGGGTTGGTTTAAAAGTGTCATAATTTGTTATGTAGATAGCATACAATTCAATGATTGTATTCAAAGGAAAATGAGACTTACAAGTTATCATTTTATGTACATGGACATATTTTGAAATCTAAGTAGCGCGATGCATAAGTTGACAGTAATACAAGTTGTTTAATGAGAGACTTAAGGTGCATTTGTATGGTATGTGAAATAGTGTGGGAGATTGACATTGGAATTGAACACCTTCATCGCCTTGTGTAATTTGGTCATTTGAAAATAGAGCAGCGAGATAAAAATTCAAAATAATTTTTAACCTTTGTGATGTTGTAGTACTCCATTTGAAGATGAATGAAGTTCAACGATGACCATATAGAGAGAGTGAATTTGTTTTAGTTTTCTGAGAAAGTATTGTTATGTTTTTGTGGTGTTAAGATGGTATATAGTTTCATTTATAAAGTGGAAATTGCATCAAATGCTTAACATACGTTCCTAGTAACATGCTTTGTTAGCTATTAGCGTCCCACTAATTAATCCTAATATATATGGATTTGCGTGGACATTAAGTTCCTCTTCAGATGGTTGTTCTTGAAGTGGCATCATCTCCTCTCTTAGCCATTTCAATTTCACCATGGACCCAACTAGTGACTCCCTCTTTGTAGGGTGTCACTACCTGGATCACGACGACGGACAGTGATTCGAAAAAATAAATTTTTAATAAAAAAGAGTCACCATCATATATTATTATGGAAAAAAGGATAAGACAGTTTTGCAAACCAGAGATGACTTCGGGAGTCGGTTACGTGTGAGAAAGGTCTTAACACCTCACAATGCCTGTTTTAAGACAATATCTTTAATTAAATGAATAAAATCAAATGTGGTTTATTAAATGTTTATTTTTCCAAAAAAATTAAAATAAAAGCAAAATAATAATTTTTAAATTAAATGACCCGACAATGATTTGCCTTGCTCCTACGTATCTTTATCCATAATAAGAGAAGAATCAGGGTATACGTAGTTCTAGAAGATAGTTGATTTTTCTTTTTTACTTAAATACAACCACATACTTTAATTAGTGCATTCCACATACTTATATACTTAAATACAACCCTGTAAGATTACAAAAAGGGGTTTCCAGGCTTTTTCTATGCACAAAAAAGGGATCCTCCAGTTTCCCCACGTGTTCCTTCAAAAGGAGGCTAAAAACAGGATTCATAACCACATCCATTCTATCATGTATCTCCCATGATTTTGGTATTGAATATGCCGAAGTTTCTAATGTCCCACATATCAGCCTTAGAGACATAGTATAACTTTAGACAAACAAAAATCCATGGTGGATTTCTTGGAGCATCCTTCATTCCATCATTGCCACCATCACCTTCTACTCCAAGTAATTTGTTCATCTTCCTTCTCAACGCCAAGATTTTCATAAAAAGGGTCCAACTACTCCAAGTAATTTGACGTTCTACGATGTGTCGATCTTCATTTAGTGTATATCGTACCTTTGTATAACGGGTGAAAACACCATGCCACAGTCCAACACGCACCTCAAGACGCATATTCATAAACTTGACCCATTTACCAATTCTCGAAAGGTGGAGGTGACTCTTCTTCGTAACATCAAAGAAACAACAACCACACAATGTCGTCAGAGCCAGACACAACAACTTTTCGAGCGAATGTTGGAGTTGTTTTTATTTGAACAGTAACAACAACAAGTTCTGATCCATTTTCTTATTATTTGCGTAAGCACACACAAAGATCAAACTATGCTATACAGAGTGGGCATTCAAAATGCAGCGATGAACGGTAACATGGATGCAGCATCCATCGAGCCAAGGAATGTAGCAAAACAGTGAAACAATGGAGTGTGGTTGAATGTGCGAGTGTGTTCGTTGTCAGTGGAAGTGGTGACTCAGGCTTGAGTTACCTCCACAAACACATAAATAAAGAAAACAATAGTGGGGTGAAAGGAGAAGATGACCGGAGCCTCTTCTCCGTGTAAATGCAGGTGGTAGAGAAGCATGGATATAATTTTTAAAACTTGAGCTACATCGATGGAAAGAGAGCTTACCTGTTGAAGCATTGGGTTCGAAAGAGGTGTTCTTTAGTGGTTCAGGAGCTTTTATTCTCCAGCGAGCTCAAGCTTTCTCCGACGAGCTGTGTGAGTTATTCTTTCTCTGCCACCTCCAATCTCCTCACTCACAAGACCTCCAAAATGTTCTCCGGATGCAAACACTTTCTCTCAACTCTCTACCAAATCCTCAAAACACTCTCCTCGATTTCCGAGTAGAAGCCAATCCCCCTATCCCTGTGCATGAATGCCCTTTATAGACGCAATAGCTGCTCTATCATTGTTTAATATTTATTATTTTTCTCTTCCCAAACGACACTAGCATGGGACGTGCCTCCGCTGTGCTACACGTTACTCTAATTTCCCAAATCTCCTCCAACGATCCTAGACCATGATGTCCATGTCAAAGATACAATGAATTTTTTTCTCAATTCTGTGTGATCCATGTGTTTTTTTTTTTATATGCTCCTCGTCCGTTTTGTTTCTTTCTTTTCTTTATTTTTTTCTTGTTTTGTCTTATTTTATTCTATTTTTTTCTTTTCTTGTTCTTTTTTTCTTTTTCTTTATATTTATTCTTTCTTTTCTTTTTATATTATTATTATTATTTATTATTTTCTTTTTTTTAGTTTTATTTTTTCTCTTTTATTTATATTTTTTTAATTTTTTAATAATTATTTTTTTTAATATTTAATTTGTTTAGTAATTTTTTATATTTTCCATAATGGGAGTAAAATCAGTACATACGTAGTTCTAAAAGATAGTTGAATTTTTTTATTTTATTTTTTCACTTAAATGCAGCCACATACTTTAATATGTAGAGGTGATATACTTACATACATCCACTTACTTTAATTAGTGCATTCTACATACTTATATACTTAAATATAGCCTTGGAAGATTACAAAAAAGGGGTTTTCAAGCTTTTTTATGCACAAAAAAGGGATCCTCTAGTTTTTTCATGTTTTCCTTCAATAGGAGGCCAAAAAACAGGATTTATAACCATATAAATTCTATCATGTATCTCTCATGATTTTGGTATCGAATATGCTAAAGTTTCAAGTGCCCCACATATCAGCCTTGGAGACATAGTATGACTTTAGACAAACACAAATCCATGGTGGATTTCTTGGAGCATTCTTTACCCCATCATTGCCACCATCACATTCTACTCCAAGTAATTTGCTCAGCTTCTTTCTCAACTTTTCAACGCTAGGATTTCCATAAAAAGGATCTCTCCACCCTCAGCAAATATATAAGTATGGATTCTAGCAATTGAATCCTCTACTGTTAGACACATTCTATATATCCCAGCAGGAGAGTAGAGTTCTTCAGCTTGACATGACATTGTTACTACCACCCGAACAACACAGTTGAATTTAACTGTCACCTCTGAATGAGCTAGGACACTCATTAAAAGAACAAGTGTCACATCATCACGAGGACTGATTGTTGTAATAGGCGAGGCTCAGGGAAGCTGCCATAAGGCATCCTTTCAGATTTCAAATATAGTCTCTCATCAAACAACCTTTAACGTTCTACGATGAGCTGATCTTCATTTGGTGTGTATCGAACCTTTGTATAATTTATATTTTTTATGATTATGAATTAAAAAAAAGAGCATTAATAAAAATATTGTTTTCATTTTTGACCAGGACGATATCGGGTGTTGACATAGGGGTTATGCCAAAAAATGTGATATACATTTCTTCCTAATTGGGAAATGAGATGTATGCATCTTTAGTCTCCTCCTCTCTACTAAAGCTTTTACAAATCATGATCACCCTTTAGATGTCTGAGCTTTGCAATTTCACCAAACCATGCTTGCTTTAGCACAGGAACTGCTAGAAGGTGTGGCTTAGACATTGAATGGTAGTAGGACGACACAATGCTTCCTTTTGGATCTTAATTACACAAAGAAAATTACTCAAACTTATGTCAAAGTATTCAACAACTAAGTCAATCACATGTAAATTAAGTTACCATGGAACCAATGTAGGCATATTTGTGCTCTTATTGCTTCCGCAACAACATTTTACACTAGTTAAAGGAACTTGTAAACAATGGAGTTGTAGTATGCAATTTAGGTTCACTTGTAAGTCTCGATTATGAAGTAAAGATGGTGTAATATAAACATTGGACCTATATATAAAAGAATGTGGAAGTAGGTGATTCATTTTTATAAGTTGAATACTATAAGTTCAATCATGTTTGTTCATTTGAAGGCCCATTTAATGTGTACTATTTGTTAAAAGCTGGTGTTTTAATCAATGTGTTTTATAACTTTGAAAAAGCCTAAAAGGTCATAAATGTGTCTCAATTATCATTAAGTCCTTTAGGTTCATCTAATTTGGATTATCCGTTAAAAGGTAGTGCATTGATTTATGTGCTATGTCATCATTAAAAAGCCTAAAAGGGTCTTCAATGTGTGTTAGGTATCAATCATTAAAAATCATGGTCTATAAATTTACCAGCTCTCGAGTTAATGTTAGTTATCTCTTAAGTGACAAAATAGTTAATATAGTTATTTCTCTGTACCTTCACATTGTGATACATGACAATGTCGATTAGTTTGGACAATAACGACTCATTTGTAGTAGTTTTCCATTTCAATGGTCGTTTTGCTTCCACAACGAAGGTCTTATACCTTAGATCTCATATTTATAAAGTTGTAAGGATACCTTATATATGATTGTTCCTTTCGTATTGTGATTCAATCAATGTACACTGTGTTTGGAGTTCGCCATGATGCACAACACATAAATTATATTAATGTAAACCACAATTCATAGATTGAGGTCACGTTTCATACCATGTTATTGAAATACTAACTAATGAAGACTTATCCAATATTGATTAATTGAAAGGTTGAACTCAATTGTTATAGTTTCATGGAATTCAATGCAACATTTACAAGGTCTGTTGACGAAATTGTGTTCCTTATCTGTCCACCAATAAAAAAATATCAACCACTCCATGAAATGTCAATGGTTATTTTATGTACTATTTTTCATGTCGTTGTTATTTGTTTGGTTATTCAACTTTAACACAAGTTGTTATTTTGCTTGTGATCATTAATCGTAGAAATGAATGAGATAGTTGTCAATATTCCACTGCTTGTAACCATACTCAAAAGATATGTTAACAACAAAATGATATTTAAGATTAAATGATACTACTAAGGAAATTGACCACCAACATTAGATTCCATTAACATTGTTCAATTATTATGGCAAGGATCCAAATCTTTGTACCCAGTGACCGCCTACAATTGCATTGTACACTACACATTAATAATAATTATTGCTTTTTCATATCTATTATGCACCACTCATTAAACATAACACATGATGAACTTAACCATCTATGAATATGGCCACTACCTACCTATTATCACTAATCCAACACCTAAAGCAATAGACATGACTTCGACAATGTTTACTATGGTAGTGTTTCACAACGACGACATCATTACATATGATAAATACTTTACTCACTATGTCAATTAACACATGACTTAAGTTAGTATCACAAATGCAATAACAATGTTCAAAATGAAGCAAACTATGCTTAATTCATTACAGCAACAAACAAGTTGTATGTTGTCGACTTTCAATGTAGGTATCCAATCTATATTTCTGCTACCACATGTTCGTATAGTTCATGTAAGATTTTTGAAGATAAAGATGTAGAATATTTGTTCTTTATGGCAACAGAACATGCTTCCCAAGTTCAGGTTGAAATAATGACATGCATCTTTGAACACAACCCACACCCAACCTCTTTGGTGTCTTTTTATGATATGGAGAAGAAATTGAGTGGTTATCTGAAGTTAGAGTGATGTTGTAATGAATAAAAATGTACTATGGATTTCCAATTGATGTTTAAGTTATCACTTTCTTTATTAGGAGAATTATTCTCTCTTTAATATCGAAGAGCAACATTTATTAACGACTGTCATTTTCTACGCGAAGTACCATGACCATCTATCACATCAATGTCAACTCTACACTGACTTTTGCAATATTGTGTTGATGTAGCAACCTTAAACGCAGTGCCACAACTACCATTCTTTTCAATCTTCACATGCATCGAAACTTTGCCTTATGGGCCATTCTTGTTATGCATGCCCCGATTAATTACCACTCGACTCACATGACCACCCCAATTTGCAGGCCATTCAGATGATCACCTAAATTGTTGTGCAATAATTCACATGATTGCCTAAATTGTTATGCAATAATTCTCATGGATGACAATGTAAGTCCACATTCCAATCACATGTCACCTTAAAATATCATGCCACACATGACCACATAAATTGTCGTACAATAATTCACATGGGCGTAGTATATGTTAGTGTCCCACTGCCATGTCCGCCTTAAATGTAGCGCCCTTGACATGATTTCTTAGAGGTTTGTGTCGTGTGGCATGAGTACGTAAACTCTTGTCCTATTTTCATGTTTGCATAAAATCTCGTGTGATTCATATGATCGCCTAAGGTTCGTGCTTCATCATATGAGTACTTAAACTTTCGTGCCACTTACATGATTGCCTAAACTCTTATACCATTGACATGATTGCCTAAATTCTTGTACCATTCACACGACTGCCTAAACTCTTGTGCCACTTACATGCCCACATGAACAAATGTGTCTCTTTTCTTTATAAATAAGATATAAACCTTACCATAACTTCCCTCAACAATTCCTCCTCACTTCATACTTTCTTTGATTTCTTTCTAAAATTTTAGAGTCACTTTCACTGCTTTCTCTCTATCCTTTGAGAGTTCCACAAGTTGTCTTCCTTTTTCATTTGAGATGACTTATGTAATTCGAACAATCACTTATGATGTTGGTCAAATTGTTACTTATCCTGAAATTAGAGTTTTCTTACAAAGGAACGTTGTGATGATGTGTATTCACAGAAGAATGACATTTCAAGAATTTAAAGAAATCGTCCTATAAAAATACCATTGAGGGCCACACGAACAAATTTCCTAGGTGATCTATAAATACCCATTCAGGTTGCTAGTGAAGATGTGTACTACACTACAACTCAGCTTATGGATGACATATTTAGAAGGCTCATCAACATAAAAAAAACCCAACTTTAGCCGACACTAAGATATGCATAGGCTACCATACATGTATTTCTTACATTCATCACATTCAATGTTCACACTACCATAGAGAACACGTTCTTCTTGACCAACACTAACTCTCACCTATACAACTCACACCACAAACCTTTGCTTTAAATAACACATATTTAGGATTGGGAAACTGATATATAATTCTACACCCAACTTCTAATTGGTCAATTTGTATCAAATTTTTCCCCATCACCCATGCAAACCTATCACCATTACCTCTTATTTACCCGAAAATGAAATTGTCTCATTTTTCTAATTCTACACTATGTATGATATTTTCTACTCCCACTAGCTCTCATAAGATTCCCTCAACATCTTTAAGGCCTTTCAATGATCATGAGGATTACATCCTCATTTAACATGCATATGATAATGATTTCCTCCCATACAACATGAACCCGAACATTATTTACCCCATCTGTACATCCCTCCGCAACACTTCCAAGCATATACCACACTTCTTCATGAACAAAATGTTGATTTCGGTCATGCATTTGACGTTGAGTAAGTGGAACATTTACTTGAAACATCATTTAAGGGAATGAAGTTCTATAACAAGGAATAACTCGTGGATGCACTAAACAAGTTCCATATATTGAACCACTGTACATACATGATCACGCATTTCAAAACCTCTAGATTAAGAGTCCAGTTTGTTCACCGTCATTACAACTAGAAGTGTTGGACAATCTTGCATGCCAAAGAACAAATTTGAGAGATTCAAAAGTTAGATGGAGTCCATACCTATGCTAAGTCTTTGCTTTCATAGGACCATAGTAGGTTAGGGTCACACATTGATGGAGTACGCTCCAGCGACATTAATCAAAAAATAAAGAGGACAAAGAGCCAAAGGAAGAATTAAGAGCTTTCTAGAAGATTGGACCCATCTCATCCTATTTGGGCTTTTAATCAGCTGCTCGTGCCCAAATACAAACATGAAGAAATCCCTGTGGAGAAAATAGAGTATTAAGGAGAAGTCCTCTAATTTGTATAAAGTTTTTGGAATAGTTTAAAATAATTTGGGCCTTGTATTTGGGCCAAGTAGAATAAATTTGGACCTTGTATTTTTGGGCCATGTAGTGTAAGTTTGGGCCTTGAGGTCTATAAATAATGTTGGGCTTGATTAAGGAGTCCAAGTAGCACAAGGAGCTCTCTCTCCTTGTGCCACTTGTCACCACCTTGTGAGAGCCTTTAAGTGCAAGCTAGGTTTGGGAAGTCTGTCATAAAAACTAGGGTTAGAAGCTTGTCGTATAAGCTAAGGTTTCTAGACCTAACTTCTCTCATACCCTACCTAGATAGCTTGCATGGGAAGCTAAGTAGCTCATCATTTCTTCTATAAATAAGAGGTATAGGAACTTCTCCATTAGACTTGATTTGAGTAATGAAATGCTGTCAAATTTTCAGCACATTGCCTCAGGTTTCACATTGAGTTTCTACTTCTAGAAGCTATAAGCTCTCTCTTGAAGGTTGGCCTAACCTCCTTCAAGGCTTTCACTATCCTCTTTACCAAAACCATATCAAACTTTCCTTGCACGCTTCCTTCCATGGTGAATTCCTCGACATCCATTGCTTCCGCATCATGGGGAGCTCCTTTCATCCAATGTGTTCGGTGCAAATGGCTTGAACATGCTATTCATCCATTGAAGTGTGAGCTACAAGCTAAAGCGCCAAGGAGTATCTCCATCACACTTGATTTCACAACATATTCGTTAAATTATGGATGCGGATCCATCTATCCCAATTGCCACTATTATTGCTCATATTAAGTCCTCATTGGATACACTATGACATATAGAAAGACTTTATTGAAAATGTCTACAATAATTGGGAAGAATCAGAAATTGCACAATCTATTGCAAGCAATGTCACAATGTCTTCTTGGTTTCCACTACCTCTTTACCACACAAGCATCTCATGGTGAAGAGTTATAATATGAGAAGATATACTTTAAAAGACTATTCAGGACCTTCAAGCCTTGCATTGATGAGTTTCAGTTTTGCAAGCCACTAGTGCAAGTGGATGACTTATTTATGTATGACAAATTCAAGGGCACCCTACTAGTGGTAGTTGCATAAGACGAAAGGAACAACATAATCCCTATTGTATTCACTATTGTTGAAGGTGAAACTACAGATGCTTGATTTTTTTTCTTAAAGACCCTAAGGAGGTATGTGAACCTGTGCTTAATTTCAATTTGCAACAACTTCATTAATGTCGCATACGGAAGACTTGGGAGTGGATAAACTGAGGGTAATTATATGTATGTGTTTTTGCCTTTGACACATTGTAGAAAAATTTCATGAGACGATTCAAGAATGTCACTATGAGAAAGGACCTTATAAACATGGTAAGCAATTCTATTTTGAAAATAATAATTTTTCATTTCCATGTTATTTATTTTATCTTAACTTCTTTACTTCAACACGTAGCATACATAATGACTGAACATAGAGAACTATTACTACAACATTGTAAGAGAAGCCATTCCAGAAGCAAAAACTTGCATATCACGATGATGAAAGATGGGTCTAATGATGATCAACTTAGCAGAATCCATCAATTCAGTCCTTAAGAAAACAAAAAATTTGCTAGTCTCCTCCATGGTCATGCCACATACACAAGGTAATATATAAATTCTTCATTGAAAGAGGAAGGGAAATCAGTGAAATGATTAATGATGACCATGTATATCCAGAAGTTGCTTCAAAGGTGTTAGAAGATGCTCATTTAAAATCAAACACTCACAGTGTTCTTGAATTTGATAGAAGTAGCACAAGATTTTAGAGGAGAACATGGTCAACCTAAGAGAAGTTTGACATGCTATAAAATTTGTTATTAGACTTGATAAACGCTGGTGCGATGGTGGGAAGTTCTAGAAACTTCATCTCCCATACTCTTATGTGTTTGCAGCGTGCAAACATGTTCATCATGATTCTGACATGTACATCAATCATGTATATAGGTTGGATGTAGTCAATACGTCAATTTCTTTGGGGAGCTTAGACACTAAGATTATTGGCCAACCCACAAAGGTCAACAACTTTACACTAATTCAGCAAAAAGAAGAAGCTCCAAAGGTCAACCAAAGTCATCACGAATTAAAGCTGAAATGGACATCTACAAAGCTCAGACTAGTTGATGTTCCTATTGTCATACTTTAGGGCACATACGAAATCACTGTCTCAACAACCTTGGACTCAGGGGATCTAATTCCTATAATTAATTATCTTGTACTTTTGTAATATGTCATTAACAAAATTAATAATATTATTATTTTTAATTAAACATGCCAACCATCATAACTTTCTTCTTAACTACTTTACTTTTACACTTCTTTAAAAATTTTATATCACCACACTTCTTTTTGAATTTTATTGCATTACATTATTAATACACACAATATGTATATACAAACTAAATGCTACAATAATTATATAATCCAACACAATTTTCAATGTAATTATTATACAAATGTCAAATTTATTTAAATCCATAGACATCCCAATTTTTTTAAATTTCTATTAAAGTTAACAAGCCCTATATGCATGTTAGAGTGCATGTTTGTCAGATGGCATGTGTCCTCAGTCACCCTAACCACTCAATGCATGTCAAAGTTACATCTTATTCAACACAATTTAGTTTAACATGTGTTTTTAGTAACTATGACAAGTAATAAACATGTGGCAGTGTGCATGTTTATCTAATGACATGTGTCTTGAGCTTCCTGAACCATCCAATGCAAGTCAGGGTTACATCTCATCCAACACAGTCTAGGTCAACACACATTTTTAATGATTATGACAAGTAATAAATATGTGGCAATGTGCATGTTCTTAATCATCCTAACCACCCAATGCATGTCAGGGTTACATCCCATCCAACATAGTTTAGGTTAAAATGTGTTTCCAGTAACTATGATAAGTCATAAACATGTGGCATGTTTATCTGACGACATGTGTCCTAAGCCACCCTAACCACCTAATACATGTTAGGGTTACATCTCATCTAACACGGTCTAGGTTAGCACAAGTTATCAGTGACTTTGACAAGTTATAAACATGAGGTAATGTGCATGTTTATCTGTTAGCATCAGTGGACTGCTGCAGTGATTTGATGAAGCCAACCATGTGTGAAGAAGTTCAAGACCTATGATCATATGTGGAATGCATGAAGATTCATGAAGATTTGAAGCTTGGTCTAG
>Ga0099824_1008432_pt1 | contig 13180 bp, 9 predicted proteins | sample SiratrowhiteBW_FD_76837 | JGI IMG/M metagenome (GOLD analysis project Ga0099824, IMG submission 76837) | Root nodule microbial communities of legume samples collected from California, USA - Siratro white BW | ecosystem: Host-associated > Plants > Roots > Nodule | place: USA: California... | reverse complement strand
TAATTATATTTAAATATTTATTTATATTTTTATTATATAAATTTTTTTTTTTTATTTTTATATAAATATATATATATATATATATATATATATATATATATATATATATATATATATATATAAAATAGTCCATTAAATACTTTATTTATAGAGTATATCAAAGTAATATAAAATAATAATAAAAGTATTTAATATGTCTAAAATACTGAAATCATTTAAAGCATTTAAAGGTATTTATAAAATTTCCTTAATATTCATCTCACTCATTAAATGAAAAGCTATTTTTATATTTTAAATATATTAAATTTTATATTAGCAACCAGTTAAAGGCTTTATTTATAGATAAAAACTAATAAGTAATATTATAAATAATACAAACTTAAATTCACTTTTGTTTCATATAAATTTGTAAATGTGTAATTTTGTCTATGTATAAAATTTCAATCACACATTTAATCTTCTAGTTCTTTAAAATTAAACAAATCTAATAATATCCTCTAATTATTAAAAACGTTAACATACATGTAAAGATAACATAAATAAAAAATTAATGTTAAACTTTACTATTAATATCTTAAATAAATAAGTATTTGACAGAATTATTACTAATAAACATGTAACATTTTTATTAGTATTAAATGTCATGCTAATATAATAATATTCACTTTTTTTAATTAAAGAAAACATTAAATGCACTATGAAAAGAAAATACTTTTTATCATTTAGAAATACAAGTATTAAATGTGTTCTTGTACTTGTAATAATACAATAAATACTTTTCAGTAAAAAGGCCCCTTCAATTATTCTTAAACCAGGACATTAATACAATTGTTTTGATCCTTAAAATGATATTTAATGAATAAACTTAATCATAAAATAAAGAATGAAAATAAAAAGAGTTGAGATTCTTAGCATGATGAAAATGTGTTATGATAGGATGAACATACAAGTGGGTCACACAATTATTCTTTCCAGATGTCTATCGCGCATAAAGCTGATTTTTTCTTCTGAATTTGGATTCACATTAATTAGTGATCTAAAGAAACGCCATAATTTCACGTTCAGATTCCAAACCCCACTTTTGTTGTCCAAGACAAGATACATAGGGGACACAGGCAACCAATCCCACCTTAAGTTAAATGCATATTTGTCTGTTTACCAATGAAAAATGACCTTTTTGGCTCTCAAATATTTATGATCAACTAAGGGGCATTATCTTAGTCCCAACAATAAATTGAAATAATTATTTTTTATTATAATTTTTTAAATTTTTATCCACCACAAACATTTCTAGTAGTAATTAAAATTAAACATTTAGTGTTGGGAAGCAGCCACAGTGTATATGACAAGACCAAGAAAACAAAATCCTTTTTGACTAAAATGGCTGGTATTAATACGTTTCACCAACTTGTTATCTAATTGTCCCATGCAAATATGGAAAACCCATCATTTTGATTCTTTTGATCGATGTAGTCATTAATCTCATCCATTTACTTTATCTTTAATTAAAACATCAAATTTACGTTTATTAAAAGTACACTCTTAACTTTTTCATTCATCAGAATAGTCTATGTAGATGTGGTAACTTAGTTTGAACTGTTGCTAACCATGTGCTGTTATTTACATTATTATACTTAATAATAATAACAATAATGTTTATTGTTAGTTTATTTCCCATGGATTATCTGTTAATGATGACAATGATATGACTTCACGATTTATATCTACCTTTTAAGGTAAATTTATCTCATCTCGGATTCTTTGCAGTAAATTCAAAATCTTATGCGAGTCTTATGTAGGAATAAATCGTGTAGGAAAAAGTAGTATATAAATTGAGAACGAAAGAATAAAATAAGCAAGTATTATAAATCCTTCTAGATTTTTTTTTCTTTGTCTATATTTGTATACCACCATTTATTACATTTTACAATTGTTTTAATTGTAAGATTTGTTGTGAATTTTGATTGTGTAAACAATATTTTTATATTGTAAAAGTTATCATATTTACCTATAACTATTTGTGATTGGATAGCAAGGTAAAAGTTATTTATTTTATCAACAAATTTACTTATAAGTTATAACTGTAATTCATGATTGAGTGACAAGTCAACAATTTTGTCTATAACAATTTATGATTTGAGTAACTGAGTATTTAGTCATAAAACTATATATTCTTAGAAATTTTGGTACAGCCAAACTTTCCATTAGTGGAGTAACCATGAAACAATGAGACCTAATGAGGAGTGATTAGATAAAATAGTGTCAGAAGAAGAATAGAGTGTGATATGCAGAAATTGGAGAGAGAGATAAGCGTGAGAAAAAAGACAGAAACATATAAAGGAGGTGGGGGGAGTTGAAATAAATGAGAACACATGCAAGGTTTAGAAGTATTAAAGGAGAAGATAGAGTCAAAAATAGGCAAAATTGGAATTGGATGAATGTGAAGTGTGCAGGAAGTAATAGTTGTCTTGTTTTGGTGAGTTGCACTTTGGCAGAATCGTAGTCCAACTTCCCAAAACCACAATCAATAAATAAAGTCATACATTAATGTCCTTCCTCATACGTAGCGTTCGAACACTGCCTTAGGTTTGAGGTGGAGGCTTCTTCCGTAACACCTTTTTCAATTACAACTCATAGCTGGATCTTTCTTTCTTTCATATTTGGTTTGGTTGGCCTTTTCTTTTCAAACATGGAACACAAATTTGATATTGACGCATACAGATAACGGTATACCTAGCTAGGGACATACATTCTTTACCATCAACTTTCTTTTTTAATCCATGTAAGCAAATAAAAAAAAAGAAAAAAAGACATTCATTTGTGTTGTCGGTAAGGGGTGTCTGTTTGGTAGTACATGCTCTGTTTCTACGCTACCAATAATAATTGGCACCATTGTTCGTTCATCAACTAATAGCCACCATGGTTAGTAAGTAGTAAATCAGAATTAGATAAACATTTGTGTCACTATGCGCCCAAACATGTGTGATAGATATGATGGGATGGTGTGCATGCCTCTGCCCCCATCTTTCTATTCTGTACTTGTCTATTCCTGTTTTGCTACCTTCCTTCTCCCTCCTTTTATCATTATTCACGGAATCTACATTCAAATATTAGTTTTTTATGTTTTTATGCAAAAATGTTCCTTCTTCTTTCAGTTTTTGCATCATAAAAATTTACCTTTTCATCTGCATGTATGTAATATTCAAAAAGGTAAAATAGGGCTTAACATTGTCTTCATGTGGACAAGACAAGTATCAGAAGACAATGCTTAAGAGAAGTTAAATTTTAAAAAGATTGTGAATAAAGAGTAAATTATTATTGATTGCAAAAAAAAGAATGAAAAGGGAAGGTGGACGTATATATGGTGGTGGTGTGAGGCGGAATCAGGGGTTATTTTCAGACTTTTTATGTGAGAATGTGAGAAAGAGAGAAGAGGCCGAAACTACAGATGCTTCCCCCTTCAAATCAATCATCATTCAGCAACTTGGTGTGGGTGGATTCCTTATACTTTATTTATTCTTTACTTTAGCTACCCCTACTCACCTTAAATTTCAGTAATACAAAATAAAATATTCTTTAATAATAAGAAGTTTCTTCTAAACAAAATCATAAATATTTTATATCTTTTATTTTAATAAAATTTAAAATAAAATTGTATTCAGAATTCTTTTATTAATTTTTCTTAAATTCCTTAATCATTTGTGATTTTCTTTTAGTTTTTGACTAATTAACCAGTTTTTATACCGAGTTAATTTTTTATTTTTCTTTATCCAAATAGATTGAAGAATTCTCTGATTTTCTGATTAAAACAGTTAGTCGGGTACAGCTCTTACAAGATATATATATATAAACATAAATAAAAAAAATACAACAAATAACAAAAGTTATATGCTTTAAAGTTCGGTCAAATTAATTTAACACAAATAGTTTTAAATATTAAATACATATAAAATGCATCATAACAATGAATTTTATATTAAAATGTGTATTAAGTTATAAATAATATAAAATGTGTATAATTTAAATAAGTTCTTAAAAGAAGATTCCATTTTCTTTCGTGGACTTAGACCGGTAACAAGTTTCTCCTGTCATCTTGTGCATTAGGTTAGTCCATTTTACCATTCAACAACTCCAAAAGAACCATTAGTATAATAACTAGTTCATTCAAGATAAATAATTTCTAGTAGTCTTGCATATAATCCATTATTTAACACAATTAAAGATTATAAAATTTGACAAGAAAGAAAGGGGAAAACAGGAATTAATGCTCCCTTTTATTAATATAATATAATGATAATTCTCAGTTTAATTAATAAATATACCTATTCTTACAAAAGAAAAAAAAAAGGAAGAAAACAATATAAAGTTTATAACGCAAAAATTAATTAATCTTTTATCTAAGGAAAAAAAAAATTGACACCCCCCACCCCCCGACAAGCCTTGTAACGGTTTTTTTCTTGGTTCTACTAAGTACCTTTGACTTTTCCTGGCCAAAGTTTGTATTTACATTTCTACCACCAACAAAAATGGATATCTCCATTGACCACTGTTTGAATAATACTATTCCGCCACCACTCTCACAGAAGCAGGTAGCCACTCTTGGGAGCCCCGGCGATCGGAATAGCCATCATCTTCGAGCCTAAATAGCATAGAAGAAGACTCGTAGTCATGGGTACTTGAATTCAAATTCTTTTTCAGTTGGTGGAAACTTGGAACCAACACTTTGTCCATCCATTCATCAATTGTGGTTTGGCCTAACCACACTCCGCTGGTGATCTTGTCAAGAGCATCTTCCTGCACTTCAATTGACACCCCATTCCCCACAACTGCGGAGAACCTTTTGCCGATGGATGCTGAGAAATTCCTGCGAATGAGATCAAAGTTCAAGGGCTTGAAGACAATGGCGTCGTCAACAGAATCCAAAAGCTCGCGCGGTATTGTTGAGAGAGACCCTCCTCCATCGATATTGATGTCTTCATGTTCAACTGTGAAATCACTTGAATTGAGTGACCCATCTCCCCTGTCGTCCTCTGCAGCATCAGCAGCTTCATTAAGATCAAACGATAGACCTGAATTCACCTCCTTCCGGGACTTCAATGACCTGTCTTCATCGGATAGCCAGCTGGGTCTTCGTTTTGATGCTCTCTTACCCACTGATATGCGCAGTTGCCACCCTCCCTTTGCTAAATTTTCAAGCTTTTCTTCGTCCAGTGGAGACCCATTGGAGAGGTACCTGAGGTCCTCTGGCAACCCATTTGCAGTCAGGATAAGCATGACATTCCCGAGACTGACTTCACGGCCGTGAGAATCCGGAAACCGACCTTGTTCCATGGCTCTTCTTATGCTCCCGCGAAGAAGGATGTTGGCTTCATCAATGTCCTCAAGCACGATTACAGAAAGTGGGTTCCTTCTGATGGCCTCCGCTATTCGATCGAGTGCTGTTTTTCCACGGAGATGAGGAGCGTCAGAGTCTCCATCCCCACGGCGTTGAGCTAGAGGTATTATTATTGGGTTGGACCCAGATACCAGCTCAGAAAGCGCTGCTGCCATTTTCTTCTTGCCAATTCTGTCAGGACCCACGAACAGTAACCACGTGTCACCTTTGGAGCGTCTTTTTCCATTGCCCAGTTTGCACTGGGTCACTGTGGTGGCCACGGCTGATGCTGCATCCTGCTGCCACCAGACCTTTTCTGTCAGGCCTTTCAGGAGCTTCTTGAAGGAGTCCGCATCAAGTAGCTTTTTGCTCTGTAATTCATCGAACTTGTCTTGTGACTCAGAAGAGAGGCAGCTCAAGAAATCATTGATGCCTTCTTTCTGTGTTTCTTCTGGAGTAGCTGGCTTTGTTTGCCCAAGGACCAGGTCGGTCCTTACAGGACTTTGCTGCGGGCTCACTGCACGCTCTGGTGTGTGGGTTGGCACTGGGTGTGAGTTCAATTGCAAAGAGGTTCCGAGATTTTTATTTAAAGGTATTTTGGGTTGGAATTGGCGTGCCACCAAGTTCATATTGTATAGTCCAGTCATTGACAAAGGAGTTGGAACAAGTCTCTCTGTGCTCACATTTAGCTGATGAAATTTAGGATGTAAACTCAAGCAGGTGTCATGCCATTTCTTCTGTATTTCTTGAGTCCTCTTCTTCACATTCACTTCTTGGCCATTACTCTATTTAAAATAAAAAGGAATACAATGGTTAGAAGACATGTACTATTTTATACGAAAGCCCACCAAATAACCAGTGTAATTGTTTTTGTCAAATTCACCTGAGCCTGATCCATTACTTTGCCGTTATCATTATTAGTTTTAGCCTTCTGTAACCATTGAGGAAGGGACGTTTTAGCTCCTCCCTCTGATTTGAGTTCAGTATCTGATTTCTCAGCATCTTTCAACATTTCTGCCACTTCTCGCTCGCAGCTCTGCATACATTGAGGGCAACAAATTGATACAGCGGCAGGATCTACGTTCTCAGAGGCACGCCTCAGTGGAGTGATTGGTGTAGTAGGCAAGGTCTTTAACGGCGACAAAGACTCGAGAGAAGTTCCAAGAATACCATTGGTGCCAAGCCTGGTTTACAAGTGAGTAAAACGGTCACACCACACGGTAATAGCAAATGCAGGAAACAGAGTAACCACGTTCCAGATCACAGCCTAATCAAGCTAACAGTGCGAAGGTAGACAAAAAGCTAAAAATCCTCCTGTCTTATATTACTGTCAACAGAAACAGAAACATCACACGTTCCACATTCAAAATGTCATACAAGGGAGTTCAAGCAAGATACTAGTGAAACAAATCGAAAAAAGAACAGAAACAAAACAGAGTTAACATATCAGACAAGATTCATTCACCAACTGCAATCCCAAGTTCAACCAATTCCATGAAAGAAAACTCGTTAAAACTCCATTCCATCAAACACGAAAAGCTAATATTAATTATTTAATTTGATCTTGCAACAGAATAACCAGGGAAATAAGATTTTGGCAAGACTGAAATAATAAAGGATGAAATTGGATGAAGGTCCTTTTGTGATCAAAAGATGATATGCATTATTAAATTGGTGGAAGCAGAGAAATAAATACCTGGGAAAGATCCCAGGGAGAGGGGCTCTGGTGGTAATTGGCACTGCCTGAAGATCCCAATCATTTTCCATGGTAGGATGATAAACCTGACACCTCAAGTAAGTCTCACAAGTAGCAGTACCTAACAACCAAAGCCTACCAGCGCCACCTTCACCGAACTTGCTCACCAACCTCCCCATCTCCGCCACCGCTGCCCTCCCAGCCTCCGCGAGCGTGAGTTGCTGCATGTTACCCAAACCACCACCAACGGCGAACCCAGCAGGCTGCTCCACCAGCCACTTCAAGTCACCCAAGTCAACGAAAACCCCTCCAGACCCAGAATTCCCAGTCCTCGTCTCAATCAAATCCCCCAACTCCTTCAATCTGGCAGGTATCTGCGCCTTATCAGAAGGAAGCTCCTTCTCCAAATGAATCACGTGAGCATTCGCGAAAGGCCCATCACCCAATTCCTTGTTCTCAATCTTCTTTATCACCTCCTTGATCGCAGCCTCGGGCTCCGATTCCCCAACCAAGATCGGGTTCCTCTTCTTCGACCTCAGCAATATGTCCACAATTCGTTTCGCATCATCGCCCCTGTGCTGCGCAGCACTCCCCTGCTGCTGCTGTTGCTGCTGCAGACGCGGGTTCAGATACAAATTCCGGCCGGTGGCGGAATTCGCGGGAGCCACCGAGCTAGGACGGAATCCCAATCCGGAATTAACGGTGGAGGGGACGGCGTTAAGGGACTGTTCGATGGTTGCTTTAACGGCGGGGCTGGAGAAACTGGCTTCGCGCATGACCCTGCTCACGCTGGGGTCGTCGAGAATGGATATGATTAACTGTTCGAGCTCCACTTTGACGGCGAGGAGAGGCTGCTGCTGCTGCTCCGGGTAGCCGCGACGCTGGTGGGCCTGAGCCCGCTTGAGAGCCGCCATCAAGGCATTGGAGATTGGCGGCTCCATGGAGGAACCGGTGTTCTGCGAAGTAGGCAATCGCTCCAGAGCCACGCTGAAACATAGCTCCAGCGCCCTGCACTGAAGGGGATGAGACGAATTGGGGTGCGATTTTATGCAGGCCTGGCGGAGGAACCCCGAGGGCGAGGCGAGCAGCGTCGCCGCCACGTGGAGCGGAGTGGTCTGGCCGTGGTTCCGGCGGCCGGCCTCCGCGATTGAGTGATTGAGAACGCTGGCCGCCTCCGGCGTTAGGGTTTGCTGGATGGTGCTTAGTCCGGCTCTCATTTCACGACTGGAATTGAATTCTGTAGCGTTTGTGAAGGCTCCAGCGAAAACAAAAGTGGGCACGATTTGGTTTGGCTTGGCTTGGTTAGGTAGAGATTGGATTGGATTGAATTGGAAGAAGAAGAAGAAGAAGAAGAAGGAGAAGGAGGAGGAGAGAAAGAAGAAATGGAGAATGGATGTGAATGGTATATCGGAGGGGTACTTGGTTTGCTTGACTTTATGGGAGGAGAAAAAGGAGAGTAATGTGTGTGAAACTTACACTTGGGTTCTAAGGCTATTGAGCCCTGAGTAGAGGGAGAAAACGAAATTAGTGTGTGGCAAGATAAGATAAGAACACTTCAATATAGACAAATTCACATTTTCAAGGGTGCAAGGAACAACTGGATGGCCACCCAAAACAATCAAACACAAGCTTTTTACAAACACAAACAAAATCAACACTCTAATACAACACCCACCCCTACTATAGCTACCCTTTCTCTCTCTCTTTCTCTCTCACTCACTTTCTACCCTCCTCTAAAAAGGCTCTTTAGAATTCGAAATTCAACGCCCAAAAGGAAATATCAGATCCCTTCCCTTCACAACATCTCCCATTCTCTTCTCTCTCTCCTCACCTCATTCTATCTCCCTCCATCTCAAACAATAACCCATCTGTCCCCAGGAATATATTGGTCTACATACATACATGCATGCGTCAGGGGCGGTGAATATAAAGCAAGCTAATTCCTTTTTCATCAACTAACCAAACTTAGCTAATTAATCTCACCGCATACCAATATTATTCTATTCTAATTATCCCTGCACTACAGACCAACAAGGTAAAGGAGAGAAAAATAAAATCTAAAATAAATAAAAAAGATGGTTTCTTTATTGTGGCAAGAGAAAGACACGGAAGTAGAGAGAATTTCTAGTAAACGGAGACTTGATGGATGGATGGATGGAAGTAGTACTATCGGTTGCAAGGATTTCTGGAAAAAAATGCTTTCTGGACACAGCAATCTGCTCTCCTTTTTGTGTCATCTTTTTCCTCTCTTTATTTTATTATTATATCTTATCATTAGTTTATTAATTTAACACTTGCCTTTCAATATTTCTTGTCTGCATTTTTTTATAATTGAATTTAAAGGCTAATTTGTCTGGACTCAACAGATTAGTTATTCTCTGATGGAGGACGCCAAAACACCTTTTTTGCACAACACAGAGATATCAATATTATATTCTCCATTACCTAATATATGAAGTGTGGTATTTTTTATTAGAGAATGGTGTGTATTAAAAAAAGGTGATTACATAGTTAATAAGAATTAATTTGATATGTATTATAATAGACAGCGGTGTCTGGTAAAAGAATACTACTACTCATTGGATAGAGAAATGTAAAAACTAAAAAGAAAGATGATGATGGGAGAGAGAGATAGTGAGGACTGAGGTCTTGGGAGTTTGGATTGACTGGCTTTTTAGTTTTTATCCCTCTTTTTTCTCGCTCATTGCTTTTGTTTTGTTGCTAGTTTGTTAAAACTGTAACAAAAGAGATTAAGTGTTTGCATGAGTCCCACGCATGGAATGGAAGGTTGATGACACGAGCCAAGAGACATTGAACACCTGTTGTGAGTGGGGCCCTTACGCGCATAGGAAATGTGATAGTAACTGCTGCTGTCTCAATCCTCAATTTTGCCTTTCAACCAATTTTCTGCTTTTCACACGCAACACCTACAAAAGGTATCTCCCCACTTTCACCTTTTTCATACTTAAATTACTCTCTCTCTCTCTCTCACTTTATCTCAAGTCCAAGCCTACGTGATCGTTTGGCAAGTTACCATTAACCCACCTATTTCTTAAGCTAATCCTAATTAATTAATACACGTTATTATTCTAAACTTTTCTCGTCACTTACTACTGTAAAAGTCACTACTCAACACTAATAGTATATATTTTTATTTTTAAATGAAGTGTTAATTAATACTTTATAAATAATTAACTCTCAGAATTTTAATAAAATGCATTACTTTTCTCCTTAGCTGGGTAACTGCACAGACTTAAAGAATTAACTTTTTTTCAAATGTATTGCCAGTTAATGAATGAGTACAATCCATTTAAGTGATATTAATAGGAGTTTTCCTCTTTTCATGTGGTTCAGATTCAATAAACTCTACTTCTGAATCAAGTTGTTGCATGAATGGACCATATATACATAATCACTTTGAACCTTACTTACCATGTAAATAATACCATATGACTTTCGATTTCAACTTAATAAAACAATGAATCTGGACCATTGCCTACGCATTTATATTAATCCGCCATGTTTAACAAAAACAGGTTTTGATGAATTGCTTCAGTTGTCGTCATTAAAAGTAAAAGGTATGTTCTGTCTGACTCTTTCTATACACATTTATTTTATTCATGTAAATGATGTACTATAAGACTGTTTTTTATTTTATTTTATCTGGTATTAATTATCTCTGGATTAAAAGGCAAGAATCTTAAAAAAACTGTAAACAGATTGAATATTATAAACTATTTTGATGAATTTGAATTAATTATTACCGTTGTCTTGTGATATGAATTAGTGGTGAAAAGGAACAATTGTGAAAATAAAAGAGGAAGAGCACATTAAATGCTTTGAAAATGGTTGAGGCCTAACCTTCCCAGGCCAGAGCCGCCCAATAATATCTGGCATTAAATTCAGTGGACAAATTCAACTTGGTTTTATATGGACCGACCTTCATTCAATCCGATAAATAACAATCTTCTTTAAAGAAGAAAACGACCTCGTATAACACCTTCTTTCTACATACCAACTTCCAAAATCAAAAAAATAAAATACCACAACTATCCCTTTTCTCATTAATAATTGGTTCCTTTAATAAAAAAAATACCACTCCTCTTATTTCAAAATAACCGCTGTTTAATATTTCATATAATAATCAAGGGAATAATTGAAAACTTTTAGTTTTAATAAAATGCAATCACTCTTTCAACGTTCTCATGTACTTTACTTAATGGAGATGTCAATACCCAAATATAAAATAATATAAAATTGTTCTCAACCTTGTATGTATGTATCCATGTATGGGATCATTAATTGGTATCTACATGGAAAAGTTATTCTGCATTGTGCACGGACATCCTCCTTTACGAAATAAAAACATAAAAGTCCATAGATAGCTGATTAATGGTACAAATTAAATATACAAAATCTTGAATCAATAATAGTTCCATTAACAAAAGCTTCAGTGTATTGAATGGAAGGTAAAATGCTCAACATCAGACTCTATTAATTAATTCTAAATAATTAAAAACGAAAAGACTTTAAATAATTAAGTTCAAAATCTTACTCATTTTCAGTATCTGAAATGGAGCTTAAAAACTAATGTTAACAAAAAGTGTTATAAAAAAGTAAAGATTGGAGATAAGAAATGATAAGGAGTGCTCTAAGACTAATGATAATGGTGATTATGGAAGTGTGAGGAAATGAGGGTATATAGATATATATAAAAATAATAATAGAAGAGTGCTTTTGGGATTCCCAACTTTATATGACAGAGGGTAGCTTAGCCACAGACACACCAAACAACTTTTTAAGAAAAGCTTACAGAAACCCAAAAAATAATGAATCATCATAGTTCCTTTTTGTAACGCACGCCCTCCACCCCCTACTTTTTTTCTTCTTTACCTCTCTCTCTTTCTCTCGCACTTTTCGCGTTTTTCGAGTTCACAACTACTTCTGCCTTTATACGCACCCACCGCACAGTTTTCTCTCTCTCCTTATTTGTCTCTTTTCCACACCCTTTGCTTCCTCCGCGGTTCATTCATGTCTCAACCATTTTTGTACTCATTGCTCTCAGCTTCCCTTTCATCTTCACACACACGGTTGCCATGGCGTCACACCTCTCTCCAGTGGGGACTACCCAAAACAAAACACACACTACCTCCACAAACAATCATCTCATTCTATTCATTTTTTTTTCTTTTGTCCTACCTACATGTTACACAAACATATCTCAATTCTTGCTTTCTATTCTTTTACCTTTCATTTACAATAGGTTATTTTCTTCAAAATTAAATATTCTCTCTCCTGTTTAGTTCTGTAAAAAATATATACATGCATGTCCCATTGCATAAATACTCCAAATAGGATACTTTGTTTGTCTTCTAACCAATATCTATACTTCTAATCAAAAAAGTGGATGGTACGTATTTTGGATATGACTCATGACCAACAAAAATCAGAAAAAATAGAATGAAGACTATTTTTCCTTCCAAAAGTGGTTGAAACATGTTTTAGGTATGACTCGTAACAACCTATTTCGTCTAGGAAAAATAAAAAAGAATACTTAGTTTTCACTTTTGGTTGTGTACAATGTGGAAAGTATATCCAATGACACAAGTATTTGAAATAAAAATAATAATTAATATGTCATTAGAATGTTTTTATGCTTTAAATAATGTACAAACTTTATTTGTCTTTTTTTTTTCTTTCAAAAGTGGGTGAAAAGGTAAAACTCTTAACAAATATTTTTCTTTTTCTTTTTTCATTTTCGTTTTATAAAAGTCGAAACAATAGAAAGGATTGATTGTTACGTTGTTTGTTTTTTGGTAATAATAGTTTGCACCATAAACCATGTACGAGAGAGTTTAATAAATTGTAAAAGAAAATTTTTATTTTTTAAAAATGTTGTTCTAATATAAATGAGCTAACATTTATTCTAACTCAAATGTAAATGTAAAAAAAAAAAAAAAAAAAAAAAAAAAAAAAAAAAAAATTAAAAAAAAAATATAAAAAAAAAAAAAAAAAAAAAAAAAAACAAATAATAAAACGCAAAATTTTTAAAAAAAAAATTCACATATCAATATTTTTTTTAAAAGAACTTTTAGAATTTTCCAAAAATC
>Ga0099824_1008431_pt1 | contig 13180 bp, 4 predicted proteins | sample SiratrowhiteBW_FD_76837 | JGI IMG/M metagenome (GOLD analysis project Ga0099824, IMG submission 76837) | Root nodule microbial communities of legume samples collected from California, USA - Siratro white BW | ecosystem: Host-associated > Plants > Roots > Nodule | place: USA: California... | reverse complement strand
CTCAACTTGTGATCAGTAACTTGCAGGAAGTGTTTTTTTTTTTTTTTTTCTATGTTGGGGAGTCTGTAAAGAAAAAGGAGTTACATTATTAGGAGAAACTTATTTCACATCATTTTTTTTCTATAATAACTTGTATATTTTGTTCGTATATAATTTGTAGATAATTTTAAATTATATACGGATTTTGTTCATTATACACATATTTTTGTTATAAGTAAATGTGATTTTTTTTATAGTATTTGTATTCATATTATATTTTATTTTATTGAAATTTGTTTCTGAGTCATATGAAAAACAAAAAATATGCAGTATAATTTATATACATGTCCATACAACAACATTTAAAAAAAAAAATATATATTATATAATCATTAAATAAAATTTTATATCTATATATATATATATATAAATAAATAAAAGTGATCATAAATACTTAAAAGGATAAATCTATGAGTCATCCAACAATTATAATTATTTTTAAAATATTTTATCCATGTGATATATTAAGAAAATTTTTGGAAATACATAAATTTTTCTCTTAAGTTTAATTTGAGCAAATGAAATATTCATTTAGATAATTTTTCTACATCTACATGAGACAAATTTCAAAAGAGATTTGGTCTACTAATTTCCTAAAAAACTACTTCTAAATAAGATAAATATCAATTTTAATTTGTTAATTATGAATTTGTTTAGCTCAAAACAATATTCAAATAATATATTTTTATTAGTAATAAAATAAGATAATAGGATGGACTCAATCTTTGTATAAAATATATATACATGTGCGCATAAACACACATAAAAGCACATAAAACTAATACTAGCTCTTACTTTTATGCTTAACTTAAAAGAACCTCGTAACAAAAAAAATCATCATATCATCAATTATCCTACTTCTATTATAAACAAAATAATTACTACAATGATATATAAACTCTGTGAATAAAGAGAAATGTAGAGAATGATTGACCATATAATGATAAAACACATTTCTCTATGAACAAATTCCAATTCATACAATATTTAGTTGATTGCCATCAAATAATATTAATTCTTTAAGATATACTAAAGATATTTAAGATATTTAGATAATATTCTTCTCATCTACCACCGCTTGCATGTATTTCTCAATTGCACTTTCATTCTTTATTTCATGTAGTTCTAATTGGTCATTATTTCTAATATTTTTCTTCATTGAAAAAACTATAAACAAATATAATCATGTATATTATATACTATAATAATAGTAATATAAAATTTTTATATATTCTTTAGTTTTTATGTTAGTATTTGACATTTTCAATTCTACTAAGACTAAACAAAGACTATCTCTACAACTTTACAAGAATTCAATAAAAGAATAGGTTTTGTTAAATAGCCATAAAACTTTAATCTCCTTTCTTTTGTCAAACATTTTAACTTAGTAAAAATTATCCAAATTATCTTAACAAACCTAAGCCAAAATTTATTAAACACACCAAAAGTATACTACATTTATTATTGCCTATAAAACTGTATTGATGTCCAAATCCGAACAATCTTAAGCATAAACAAGATTCAAGAATAAAGTTGTTTAAGAAAATATGATTCTTAATTCACACAAATTTAATAAAGGCATAAGGAATTGTCACTGAGTTTTTTTTTATATATATATAATCAAACAAATTCACATTCATTTTGTCACATCCTCCTTTAATTATGTGTTTCAAGGCTATCAAATAAATTACTCTTTCAGGGTAATATTTACATTGCCAGTAACTCACAATGTAGTAGTAGTAATGTTCTTATCTATGCAGTAGATAGCCTACTAGCATATGCGCAGGGTGTTTCTATATGTGCTCATTACATCTAAAACAAAACTCTTTTAGCATCAACCTGTGCTAACAGGGGCTGGGAGAGGCAATCTGTAGATAAGTGGTGGCAATTGGTGGAAAAGAAGTCTAAGTGTGAACTCCAGTCACAAGATTTTCAGTGTAATATCAGTAGATATTAATGACCAGCATTCCTATAGTGTAGTCTTGAGATGTTGGGTTGGTTTGTACTATACTTTTGTTTCCTCAATCTTATTTTACAGTGCTTGTAGGGGCTAAGGCCTGTAGTTTTGTCTTCAATCTTATTTTACAGTGCTTGAAAGGTCTAGGACATGTAGTTTTGTTAAGTACATTGCTTGCTCCTCTACTTTATTTAATTAATTTTTTGCTGACAAGAAAAACATTTATTTTATCCATCACTTATCATCATTCTCTAATTTAAAAAAAAAAAAAAAACTTATAATAACTAGAGTTCATGGAAGCTCTATAGTCGAGAGTGTGGTAGTGAATATTGAAATACAAAATATATTTTCAAATAATCCAATAACATATACGAGAAGAGAAAGACTTGTATATGTATAAGAAAGACCTGTATATGCATAAGAAGATCATACAAGGATAAAGGGTATGATGAAAACAAGACAAAGTGAGAAAAACTTGATATGGGAAATATTGAAGAAATTAAACAAGGATGAGACAAAAGTCAGATCCATAGGGAATAACATCACATTTAACCTTAAACATTAAGACATTAAGTTTGTGGGTTTTCTTTTTTATATATTATTCAACTTTATCATTTTCACTCAATATAGGACTAGACTCACTTGAATATCTAATAATAACAACTAGACTTTGACAACAACGAGGGCACAATGATGTAAACTAGATAAGGAAACAATAACAAGGAAAACATAAATGGGTGAAACTTGAACTAAATGAGGAAAGAATGAATCGAGAAGAAAGACTTTATATATGAGTACCTTTTTATGTTAGTTGTTATCTGGTACAAATTATATTTCAATATTAATTAATTGAGGATTCAACTAACATTGATAAACATTGGTCAGTGGCGGCTCAAAGCTCACTAATAGAAAAATAACCTTCTATGTTGGTTCTAGAGGACATTCTACGTCGGTTTTGGAATTAACTACGTAGAAAGTCTTGAACATATAACGTCAGTTATACAATAAACGTAATATGTATGCTACTACGTCAATTGAAAACAGAAACCGACGTCATATACCCAATAGCGTAAGAAGTGGATACTACGTCGGTTGGAGTTGGAACCGGCGTAATAGAGGACTTTTTACGTCTATTGTAGCTTACAACCGATGTAAAAAGTTCTCTATTACATCGGTTGTAACTTACAACCGACGTAAAAAAGTCTTATTTTTTTTAAAAAAATAATGGATTGATAAATCTCTAATCGATACAAGAAAACACCACAAAAAAATTTAGAATTTTCTAGCAAATATAGATATGTGAAATAAAAGGTTACAATCTAAAAAAATAGGTGAAAAATAAGAAAAAAATAATATTAAACGATTGACTTTTGAAATTTCCACAGGCCCAATCTCCTTCAGACATTGGCCAGGGGATTCATTGGCCCGTTTCTAGCAACTTTCATTTTTGGAGCGTCTCAATCCAAGCTCTCAATCAAAAGTTATGGTTGTTTGAAGTTTTTCGTCTTAAATTTTTGAAACCCTAAATCTATGATAAATATATATAATGTAAGACCTCTACCATCAAATATACACTAAATCAAGTTACTGATAAAAAGTTTGGGTAAAAAATAAATTGCTAACTATTTTTAATGAAGTTTACAAAATTTCTAACCTCTTGCAAAGAGAAGGGCAAGGGGTGTCGAACCAAGCATTCAATCGAGACAATCACAAGGCTTACACATGCCCAACGAACGTGGAAGAAGCCGAAAATAGAGCCAAACAAACCCTAACAAAACCAGTGAACACCAAAGATTCAAATGAAAACCAATGAGAAGAGAAAGCACACCACGTGAAATGCAAATAAAAATCAGTGGGAAGAAAAAGCGAACCACATGAAACGAACCACACAAGTGAAACAGGAGAAGACAGGGAGACTCAATAAAGGAAAAGAAATTGTAAGAGAAAAATATTACTCAAGAGTTAATATCTCTCTTAAATATCTAATTTTAACTCGAGGGACGTAATATCTAACCAAATTTTACACAATTTTCTCCAACCAACGTAGTATCTGATCTAATTTTACACAATTTTCTCTCCAAAATTCACTCGCGTGCCACGAGGAAGATATTATATCGGGTGGAAAGTTCCAAGTCACAACCGACGTAATATGGGCTACATACTATGTCGGTTGGGACCTCTTAACCGACATAGTATCTTCAGTGCCATTACAAAGTTTTCAAATTTCAAAATTTTACTTTTTTCAATCTTTTTTACGGTATATTACATCGTGTTTGAGTTAACCGGCGTAATATCTCTTCAAATACTATTAAAATGTGTGTTTTGTACTAGTGGCTTTAGGGGGCTTAAAGCAAATTAAAAGAATGACACATTTTTTAAATTAATAAAATAATTAAAATTATAATATATATTTTTCCAGAGTTATTATCTTCTTTAACTACTTCTTTATTGTTAGTCTTCTCCTATATCTATATTGTTATCATCTTCATTCAAAGAGCGCGCACTTGTATTTCTAATTCAATTTTTTTGTTTATTTTTATAAATTTATACATAGCTACTTTTTGTGATTCAACAAAAAGCTTAACTTTTGTCGTTTTTTGGAAGTTTGAATAACTTGATTCATATTTTCTAGTTGACATATTTGTATATATTTATATAAAATTAAAAATTAATATATATATATATATATATATGTGTGTGTGTGTGTGTGTGTGTGTGAGACAACGAATATATAACTTATAAGTATATAAAACGAGACTAAGTTAAAAAGATAAAACCTGATTGTCAAATTTGATTTATAAATTCTAAATTTTTAATGTTCTTCCTCAGATCTCCTTCTATGCCCTTCTTTGGTAAGTCTTTAAATTTAATTTATAAATTTTAAATTTCTAATGCTCTTCCTTAGATATGCACAAATTATTTTAAAATTAATTAAATAAAATGATTTTAAGATCAATTCATAGTGATAATCAAACACTTAAATTGAAGCAATAATATAGAAGAACTAATGAAAAGAGTCAAAGAAAAAAAAAGAGATAAAGAAAGAAAATAAGTGAAGAAATGAGAGAAAGGAAGGAGATAAGTGAAAGAGTGAGAAAAAGGAAGAACATATGGATAAATGATATCAATCAGATAGAATAGTAAAAAGAGATAAAAAATTAGAAAGTTTTGTATAGAATTCCTTAAGTGTTAAGTATCTTAAAAAATATTATTAATTTATTAAGAGAAAATTTTAAAAATATTATTTATGAAATAATATTTATAATACCTATATAAATTTAAAGTCATTAAAAAATATTTATAATACCGTATAAACTTAGAGTTTTTTAAGATATTTAAAATTTTTAATTAAAAAATATTTTTAAGTATAATTTTAAAATTAAATATTTTTTAATTTTATAATAGTATATTAGTATTAAATTTTTTAAAACTTTTATTTAAAACCATTGTTTTACCAACTTGAGGTTTTAACTAACTCTGACGTAGTTACTAAACAAATTGATATAATGTTATACTGGAATAATGTTAAGATCTAGACAAATTAATATAATGTTATACTGGAATAGTATTAAGATTGCCTGTTGTAGTCGGTGGAGAAAAATATGGAATGTAATTAATATTTTTTTTTTGTTACATAAGTCTTGTTTGTATAAAGGTTTAAACACTTAAATACTTTTTCAATATAAATTTTTTCTTACTAACAATAAAAAAAAATCGATGTAGAAAATTTGTTGAATATTTAGAAGTTGGACACCATTCATCTTTTTAAATCAATAGTAAATAATCATATTAATACCGATGATTGAAAAGATATTTATTTTTATATAGGTAATATAACCTTTTTTATGATATGTATGATGGATATCTTAATTTTTTTCTAGAAAAAAATAAATTTCGATAATATAATTTGACATAGTATAATACTTTTTATTCATTGGCGTGAATTTGGTCATGATACTCATACTTCAAAATAAAACTTTCTTAAATATGTCACTCAGTCATCTACATTGTTTGTTGGTCATAATTAACATAAAAGTTAATCTTGGAAATTTTTTTTTAAAATAAAGCCAGAAGAATGATTATTTCATTTTTATTAGTTTTTAATTTGTTATATCTATATAAAATAATTTTGCTACATATGTAGATAGTGCTTCTTCAGTTGATGGTTTCTATAAGTGAATTATTGAAGACTTTTGTCCATTTAAAAATTATTTATGAATTTCTATGATTATTTATTGATTGTTTTATGTTTACTGGAGGAATTATATTTTCTACAGCCAATAGAAACACTAACTATCACTACTATAATTTCTTATATTTTCTGAATTTTTTTGGTGCAATTTTTTTACAAGAATCTGCAAGAAAAAAAAAAGTGTTTTACTGTTTTGTCTAAGAATTATAATTGGTAAGTAATTCATTTGCAAATAATTAGTTATCATAGAATTCGAAAATTCGCAAGAAATATATTACAAAAAAATTCTGTAAAAAATTTTCACAAAAAAATTTCATGAGAAAAAAATCTGTCAAAAATATTCTTGTAAACTTTAAACCCTCAAGTATTCTTGCAGAAGAATTTCCCAACTACCTGCAAAATTGATTTTGTAAGTATGTTTTTTCTACTTTATAAACAAAATTCACTGGATTTTTTAATAAAAAATCTTAAAATATGTTAAGCATTTAAATTAACAATTTGAACCAAACTTTTTTAATAAGAATAATCTTCCGCGATAATTGAACAAAAAATTAAAATTGTAAGAAAATTCTGTCTGATATTACTCTATGTCATGACATTCTGATCTTATTATTAGCTGGTGGTGTCATAACACTGAAAATATTGGTTGGGGGTGTCAGTATGTATGATCTCGGGTTACTGCATGTCATATCAAACAAAGGTATTATTCACATGGCACATGATTTCATTCGTTTCAAGTGCAAGGAATCTGACAACTAAATTGTTTGTTCCCTTTGTAAATGCAAATATCTAATCATTCACAACTCAAAGCTTCAAACTTGTGTCAATGAAGATTATCCTTCAAAAAAATACTTAATGAAGTGCTTGTCACTCTTCAAACCATTTAACACGAGAGCACTAAAAGTTTAAGTCTAATCAAACTTGATGAATAACATAGATTATGTGGAGACATGTAAGAAATTGATTTCTCAATTGTTGGCAATAATTACTATCATGGAACACTGATAACAACAAGTTATTTGGCCTTGCTCCCCAAACTTTACACATGTATATACATACTGTTAATTATTTCGATTTCCAACCGGATAAAATGCATCCATAATTTCATTCTATTTACATGCTCCAGTTGTGAGCTGAGAGATTCCACAAGACTAGGATATTCGCAAAAAAATAATAATTATTTTATGATAATTTTAAGAGAAACTTTTTATATCATGCATGTAATAAATTAAAAGAATTTTAGTATTGACTGTCTAACGCAGTGTTAGACTATCTAACATTAAAAAGATAATAGTATAAATAAGAGAAAGTTAACCTTAAGACGTTTTCCAACAAATTCAATAATAAATTTAGTCGGCCAATGTTTAAAACTTATCTGCAATAAAGAAAGTTAGTAATAACGGTAGAGGTTAAGGATTGTTGTGTAGCAAATTAAAATAGATTATTCAAAAGTACACTAGTACAAAAAAACACATTCTATGTTAGGATAATACGTCAGTTAAAACAGAACCGATGTAAACAAAAATGTGGTGGCATTTTAATAAATATTTAAAAAGATATTACGTCGGTTAACTCAAACCCAACGTAATACATCATATTCTACATCGGTTGTCACTCATAACCGACGTAGAAAAGACTAAAAAAGTAAATATTTAAAAATTTGAAAACTTTGAAGATACTACGTCAGTTGGAAGGTGCCAACCAAAGTAGTATGTAGCTTATATTACGTCAATTGGGACTTTACAACCGACGTAATATCCTCCACTTGGCGCGCGTGTGAATTTTGAAAAAAATTTGGTGAAATTTGGTCAGATACTACATTAGTTGGGAGCTCCTAACCAACATAGTATGTCCCTCGAGTTAATATTAGGGATTTCAAAGGGAGATTGGGTATCATTTTTCTCTTAAGTTTTCTTCTCCTTTACCTCAGCCTCGCCGCCTTCTCCCTAGCCTTGGTGCATCCAACCTTGGTGTGTCCTCCTCGGCCTCGCTACCTTCTCCTCACAGCCTTCTCGTGTGGTGTCGGTTTTATTCTCACTAGTTTTCAATTGTATTTCGCATGGTGCCACTTTTTCTTCTCAATAGTTTTCATCTATATCTTTATTGTTCACTTTCTAGGATTTATTTGGCTCCATTTTTGGCTTCTTCAACGTTCATTTGGTGTGCGCAAGCTTCATGGTTGTCTCGGTTGAATGCTTGGTTTGACACCCCTTGCCTACAAGACGTTAGCAATTTTGTAAAATTCATTAAAAATAGTTAGAAATTTATTTTTGACCAAATTTTTTTATCAGCATCTTGATTTAATATATATTTGATGGTAGTTCTTACATTGCATAGGTTTATCATAGATTTATAGTTTCAAAAGTTTAGGACGAAAAAACTTCAAACGACCATAACTTTTCATAGGGAGCTCGGATTGAGACATTTCAAAAATGAAAGTTGCTCGAAATAGGGTAACGAAGCCCCTGGCCAACAGCCAAAGACGGTTGGGCCTCCGGAAATTCCAAAATACCATCATTTAGGGTTTTTTTTTATTTTTTAGTTATTTTTCATGCATTTTTTTATATTGTAGCCTTTGATTTCACATATCTATACTTGCTAGAAAATTCTAAAATTTTTTGTGGTGTTTTCTTGTATCGATTAGAGATTTATCAACCCATTATTTAAAAAAATGACTTTTTACATTGGTTGTAAGCTACAACCAATGTAATAGAGCACTTTTTCCATTGGTTCTAACTTACAACTGACGTAAAAAGTGCTCAATTACGTCACTTTCAGTTTCAACCGATGTAGTATCCACCTTTTACGTTGTAATTCAGTTGTTTTAGTTGGGTATATGATGTTGGTTTCTATTTTCAACCGACGTAGTCGCGTACATATTACGTCGATTGCATAACCGACGTTATTTATCCAAGACTTTCTACGTCGCCTACATTTACGTCGGTTCCAAAATCGACATAGAATTTCTTCCAAAATCGGCGTAGAATGTCATTTTTCTACTACTGATAATAAAGAAAATAAATTGACTCTCAAGTTCTTTCACAACAAATCCTTCGTTAATTTTCTTAAAATTATTATCCTTTAATTCTCTTCACAGAGTTGAACTCAATCAAACAAGTGTTAATCAAATTCAACATAATCTTATCAGCAAAACAAGTGTTAATTAAATTCAACATAATCTTATCAGCAAAACAAGTGTTAATCAAATTCAACATAATCTTATCAGCAAAACAAGTGTTAATCAAATTCAACATAATCTTATAAGCAAAACAAGTGTTAATCAAATTCAACATAATCTTATCAGCAAAACAAGTGTCTACTTATGTATTTAATATCTCACCTCATTTCCAAACGTATACTCAATGAGATGTATATATTTTATGTCTTGATTAAGCGCATAAGAAATTGATTAAGACTAAGCGAATTAACCAAGAACTGTAATTAACGAAAAGGTATTCCATTATCAACAAGCGTTAAAAAACAAATACTTTTCCAAAATATATTTCAAAAAAGATCAACAATATAACACAATTGTTATAAAGAATGTAAAGAACATAACTTTATTAAACAGAACCTCATATTTCATTGTGAAATCACAAGAGAATCAACCCAAAGAAGTTTAGCCTTCTGTGATGAAAACGCAATAATTACAAAAGAAAATAAAATTAGAATTTGTTATACAACGGTGTGTATCCTTCATGCCTTTTCCAACCTCTATTTATAATCTCATTTTCTTCAAGAAATTAACTCAAAATTGTTTCTCAGATATTATCCTTACAATTATTAGATGTTTCCATGTGTTCAAAAGATTAATTTTGTAAATATATTATTTGCAGTAAAGTTGTAGATTTTCCATCTCTCAATTTCTTTCAGATATTTTGTTTCCAAATTATATTCCAAATATCAGCTCATGATAATTGAATCTGTTGCAAAAAGATATTACAAAATATTTGAAGGAGATTTGTTATAAATCAAGTAAGAATTGTAGAGGATCATCTTTGTAGAAAATCTAAATAATATTTTTTGCAAAAAAACTGATTAGATTTGGAGCCCATAGAATCTCTACAAACAATTAGAAACAAGAAGAGTACAAGAATATGCTTAAAATCCAAGTTTAACCAATAATCTCAGTTAAAGTCCAATTAATCATGATTGGGTAAATCTTATTTAAAACAATGAATTTATTATCAATTACAGTCTAAGAAAGTCAAGGTTAAGCAATGTAAGTGTGAATAACAATATACTCATCAAAATACCCCCCCACACTTATCCTTTTGCACTCTTGGACAAAACACTAGTGATCAATAAAAATGAGAATAAAGAATATTAATAGCAGACAACAGTTGACTCAAGGAATTTACAAGAGCTAGCAAAATACAACCTTTCAAAAATCAAGGAATCAAGAAAATTGTGAATGGAAAACTTTGTATCTCACTAAACAAGAGGTAATTTAAATTAAATAGATGAATTAAGAATTATAAAATCTTCTCAAAATAACTCTCCAACTCTCAAGTGTTTTAGGTTTGTATATGCACTCAACACTCATGCAAGCAAATACTCCCATAGGCTTAGCTAAACTCTAATATTCGTGACAATTGAATAACATGCACACAAATATCAAGAGGACAATGCAAGGGGTGTAATGAGACCAAGGTAAAGGTAGGTGAAATGAGAGAGAAAAAATAGGACTTAAAACCATAGAAAAATAAAAGAGTAATGAGGAATAAATCTAAAAGCAAATGTAAGTAGAGAATGTCTTCAAAATTACAAGCAACTCCTCTTTGTTATTTTAGGACTTCATCTTTTTTTTTTTCTTTTTTTCATGCAATAAATGACTAACAAGTGTATTAGACAATCAACACTTATTTCTTTTTTTTCTTCAAATGAGGAGATAAACTGATGAATTACACCCTCACACTTATTTAAGAACCTATTCCCAAAATGATTCCAAAACTTCTATATCTTCTAAGGTAGGGATAAACATGTTTTTGTAGGCTTGTAATGAGGGTTAAAACAAGAAAAGGCTATAGGCTCAAAGGGGATAACAAGTGATTTATCATAAGGATAGGCTAATATGGTTAAGTGGCTTAATTGAAAAAAGAATGTCTCAGTAATATCAATTTATACATGCAAACATAATTGTATAACAAAGAATCAAGTTAAGTTCTAGAGTATAAGCAAACATGAATGAAAACATACAAGAAAATCATTAGATAGACATTTAGACGGTCTATCGAAAAGGCTCAAAATCTCACCAAGGACAAAAATTCAAACCAATAATTTTAAATACCAACTTATTTAGCAATTTACAAAGAATTCAAACAATACCAATCAAGATCTAATTTTTTCGTAATTACGAAACTATCAGCCACTAGACGCTCTTTCAAAACTATTGAAAATATGAAGAAAATCTTTTCATTATGTAGTATTTTTTAAAATTAGAATAATATTTATTTAGTTATTTAATCTTAAAGAAAAGATGTTGAAACTTTACCAAGTAAATTCCCAAGAAAGAAAAATGAGTCACAATAGACATTGTTAAAAACCAAGTCTTTCCTAGCCAAAGCCTTTCTTAAACAACTTTCACAAATTTTCGTTGAAAAAATGTTGAGAAACAAAACTAAAGTTTAAAACAAAATTAATATTAGAATAAGAAGGTAAAAGCAAAACAAGGAAGAAAACTAGTCCTTAAACTATAAAGCTTCTCCCCCACACTTAAATTAGACATTGTCCTCAATGTAAAAATAATCAAATAAATACGTAAGACAAGGGAAAGAAAAATTCTCTCGTCAATCTTGAGGGAAGAGAAGAACTACAACTACTCTTCTCAACCATCTCCTTTGTATTAAAAACCAAGGTCCTCTATATAGTGTGGCACATGGATTATTCACATACTCATTGGAAGGTCTAACCAAGGAATACAGAACCTTGTTGAAACAGTGATGACACTTGTAGTGAAGAACCTAAGTGCAACAAGGTAAGAATTGAAGATTTTGGAGGGGGGCGCAATGTGGTGGAAAAAATGCTCTCATAAATAGCTCACTAGATATGAAGAGGAGTGCTAAAGGAGTGGTAAGGGAACATCTATGGATAGCAACGAGTGGTGGAAGGGTTGATTAGATGGTCTAGGTGTGGTAGATAATGGAATGGGTGTTTCCTCATGAGGTTGTGATGGTTGTGCAAGAGGACATCTATGAAACCTTAAATATGAGAAAATAGTGACATCATCTTCTAAACTATCATCATCTACATGGATCATAAAGAGCCTTTGTGAAAACACTTTAGGCTGAGTTCAAGAGTTTGGGTGAATTGAATTATTGAAATTTTTTTCCAAATATTATTTATAAAGAATGAAAGTTTTCAAAGAATTCTCTTAACTGTAGTTTGTGAGCGCATACCAAAAAAATAATCAACTGAAATTTACAAACAATCGATTTAAATTTCACACAGCAAGACTTATCCAGAAAAACTAATTACTTGAAATAATTCCCAAATTTTTTAACACAAATGATCAATCACTTGCAAGCATTGAACAATCAGTTTGACTAACAAATCAATGAATGTGAAATTTTCAAATTGTCACTAGAAGAAAAACAATTGATTGAGATACAAAGTTAATCAATTGAAACTTTCAAAGTAAACTGTGAGTTAAACAAACTAATCACATTTAGTTGATATCAATGTATATAGTGAAAGATACAAATGAAATCAGGTGAACTAAAGATGATTATGCAGTGAAAATTGTATGTGCAGTAACTTGATCAAACTTAGTTTAAAATCAGATTAAAAATAAACTAACAGTGAGTGTAGTCTAAAAAATTCAATTGGTTGATTACAAAAGTAATTAATTGATTTTTATGCAGGAATACTTATGAGTGATGTTGCATTGCTTGGATCCAATAGGTAAAACCATATAACATATTATAATGTTGACTTCTTCTGCATAGTTTGTCTTCTGACTCCCCTCTTGTTTTTTTTTTTTTTTTTTTTTT
>Ga0099824_1008430_pt1 | contig 13182 bp, 3 predicted proteins | sample SiratrowhiteBW_FD_76837 | JGI IMG/M metagenome (GOLD analysis project Ga0099824, IMG submission 76837) | Root nodule microbial communities of legume samples collected from California, USA - Siratro white BW | ecosystem: Host-associated > Plants > Roots > Nodule | place: USA: California... | reverse complement strand
TATATATATATATTTATTTTTTTAAAATATTTTATTTTTATTTTATATATATATATATATATATATATATATATATATATATATATATATATATATATATTATTTGAATTGTTTTTATAAATCCACGTTTTAAATATTTATTTCTATTATTTATGTGTATATATACAAACTTATATTTCAATTTTATTTTAGTCACTATAGTGACTTCATTGCACAAACTTCCCTAACCTCTTGACCATACAAGTGCATTACCATAAGTTTCATTTCATAATATTACTATCTATAACCTGTGTGTTTGGTTTGTAGTTGTTTCAAAGCCCCAACGTAACATCAAATTAATGGATTCCAAACTTGTTTGTTAACATGGAATCAAAACTAAAACCTTTCAAAGGAAGACGGATATCTATGAACAAGTCAAGGGGCCCTGGTTTTATAAATTTTAGTTTTTCACTGTCACTTAAAAACATTTATATTAAATTAATTTGATTGAAAAAAAAAGAAATGTTATTTATAGAATACTTTATTTTTATAGTTAATTTATATAACATTCTTTTTAAATATTTTTTTTCCTTTCTTAAACAATACAAAATATTTCTTCTCCTATTTTCGGATAATTTAACAAGTATTACTTAGTTATTATTGTCATCAAAGAGATATATTTCTATTTCAAATTTGCGTTAACAAATAACTTTTTTATACTTAAAATAACCACACAATTCAATATGTTGCTTGATGGTACAAATAACGTGTTGCACAAATTTTGACAAAGTCACATGTCTCTATTTTATTGATTTGATATTAAAATTAAAACAGAAAAGCAAAAAATCTTGCTAGAAATTATGATGGGTGGACTTAAAACGGCTTTTCATCCTCTTATAATCCTTTCATAATCAATTGTTTTTTTCAAACTACAAAAAAAAATGAATATAACTTACTAGTATATAAAGATTGCTACGAAATGTTTTGAATAACCTAATAAATAATTTTTATTTTTTCCAATATAATAAAGATTATAAGCTACTTTAAAAAAATTAAATGACTTTTACATTTTAACATAATTAATATTTATTGAATTATTTCTCCTGGGACATGATTAAAAATACAGGAGGAAATTAATAAAAAATGAAACTACTTGGTTTTGTTTTGTTTTGTTTTTGATTTTTTATAGGCTAGAAATTTTCTTTTGAAAGTTCCAAAGAACAGGTGGAATGGTAAGCATACTTGTCTCCCTTGCAAACACGATCTAAGTAAATAATTGACTGACCATGTTCTTCCCTTGACTTATATATATATAACAAAGTATCTTCTTTCTCAGATCTCTTTGCTCCTTACCTTCTTTCAATAATATTTGCATATATTGTTGTTCAAGGTATGTTACTTTTCCTTAGTTCCAGACCTTATGATATTTCATTTTATATTGTTAATGTGCATCAAGTTATCATGTTTCCTTTCTGAGTTTCATGTCATGGCCATTTAGGGTAGATTCATATCTGCAATGAATTATGCAGATATTTAGTCTCTATTACCACTTATTGTTAATGTTTGGTAGACTTGTAACATTTGATGAATAGTGGAATGTTAATAATGTATATGATCATGACTTTGCAGTGCTTAGTGTTTGAAGATGAGTACTGAGGAGAATGGTGAAGAAGTTCGTGAAAATCGTCCAACTCCTCGCCTAAATGAAAGGATTCTTTCATCTTTGTCTAGGAGATCAGTTGCTGCTCACCCTTGGCATGATCTTGAAATTGGTATCTTCTTCACTGTGTTGCTTCATTGCCATTTAATTTAACATCAGATCTCTCAAATCATGCTGCTAAATAATCTTTTGGCAAGGCCAAATGCTTATGCTAAAACAAGGATTGGTTTGGTATCACCCCACAAAAAAGAGTTGTTAATGTTCTTCATTTGCAGGACCTGGGGCGCCTATGATTTTCAATTGTGTAAGTTCTGATACTGGAAAAAGAATCTCCACAATTATGCCATTATAGTATACATCTATTTTACACAAATTCTTGAGTGTAACCAATGCATTGGACCATTTCATTCTGCATTAAATTCAAATTATTTGTGGTTGCACAATGGATGCAACCTTTATGGAATTTTAAGAAAAGTAGGTGCAGAATCAACTACAAAAAACCAATGTTTTTACAAAGGAGAAGCACAAAATAGACATGAATTTGGAATTAAAATTGGAAGTCCAAATACTCCATACGTTGTAGCAAATAGCTTGTTACCTTTTGGTATGCAATTTCCTAACTTTACAAACAAGCAAATCTGTCATGCAAGAAGTATATGAATCACTTGTCAAATAATACTGGTAGGTATAGATTTTTGAACTTGATGCGTGGCATATTCCTTGAACTCTTAACACCCTTACACTCTTAAAAAGATTTTTCTATTTCTACATTATCACATTTTTTAAATCTCCATTAGTTTATATTTCCTAATAACAATATTCATGAAAAACTGTCACTCCATTCCTGAATAGAAATTTCCTACTATGTATGCTGTTGATGCTTGTTCAATGCTTACTTGCTTAGTTTCTGTTTGTAGGTTGTGGAGATCACTAAGGGAAGCAAGGTCAAATACGAACTTGACAAAAAGACTGGTTTAATTAAGGTATGGACCAATTTCTTTTTGGATTTCAAAAGGGAGTATCTAGTGCTATGATCTGAAAAAGATTTTACAGAGAAATCTCTTCAAGATGATACTTTATGAGCATTTTTTTTCCGCTAGTCTTGTGGATTGTAGAGTCTTGAACCTTCCAAATTCTGAAATTTGCACCAATTTCTTGGCTATCTTTATATTCTTCTTACCATCTAAATAATTATCAGGTTGATCGGATATTGTACTCATCGGTTGTTTATCCTCACAATTATGGTTTCATCCCAAGAACTCTATGTGAAGACAATGATCCAATTGATGTCTTGGTTCTCATGCAGGTAAATTCTTACACACGAGGGCTTAATGTATAACAAAACTAAAATATGCCATGCTTCTATATTATCAACTTTGAATCCTCCCTTAGCCCTTACTTAATTATCACGTTTTTCAATTTATTACATCCATTCAAAAGATGTCACATAAACTCAAATGCTGTTTTAGCCATACTATGTTGTTAGATATAGTACTTAGTTTGATGAGAATGTTTGAGTTTTATATACCAACAAGGTTTCACATTGGTAAACTTACTGAATTACTGACATGGTAGGAACCAGTTCTTCCTGGTTGTTTCCTAAGAGCCAGGGCCATTGGACTCATGCCTATGATTGATCAGGTATATTGTTTTGGCCTTTTTGTTGATAAAACAGTGCTATTTTGTTCCAAACATTTGAACAATAACAGGTTTGTCCAATGAACACAGGGGGAGAAGGATGATAAAATTATTGCAGTATGTGCTGATGATCCTGAGTATAAACACTATACTGACTTCAAAGAACTTCCACCTCATCGCCTCTCCGAGATTCGACGCTTCTTTGAAGATTGTATCCTTAAAAAATCTTATTCCAAGAACTTCATAACCAAGGGAACCTTTACTTCATGTTTTCACTTTTTAGTTCTCTTCTGTGTTTCCTTCATAAATCTTTGAAACCAAGAAATACACTGAAAACATGAAATAGATGTGCAAGTAAAGGCCAGCTTTCTTTAAGATCAATTTACGTTTTCATCAAAAAATTGAGTGCATTTCTTAACATATTGATTAGACAAGAAGAATGAGAACAAAGCGGTCGCAGTTAATGAGTTTTTACCTGCATCTACTGCTGTTGAAGCCATCCAACACTCAATGTTAGTATCTTTGGAGCACCTAGTTTGATTTTTTGTACTCTAATAACTAGTTAAATTTGGTTTTGATACATAATTCATTCATTGTCAATAAGATTATCATAATCCAGTAACAAAATATTGTATACCTCATAGATCAGTTACTCAACCATGTTTATCCAATTTCTGTATAGTCATTCATCTCATTTATTTATGTAACATAAATACTATAGTGCAACCTACATCCTTTCACTTCAGTGTTATATCTTGTCTCTGATTTGTTGCAGGGATCTTTATGCGGAGTATATTCTGCAAACCTTGAGGAGATAAACAAGAATACTATTCGTTATAAGTCAGAATAAGTCACATTCTAGATGGTTTTGAGTATATTTTGATGAAACTTTATTGTACTTTGTATTGAGTTGGACACTATAATAGTTGTTTGTTTTACCAAGTGAAGAAGTCCACAATCTGTGATGCTTCATGTAGAATCCCAGTTGATTAATATATTCTTTTCTTATATTATTCAGTTTCCAAATAATACTTTGGAAATAAGTTATTAGGTCAGATTCTACACCCTATTGTTACCTTTGTTTTGGACTCTTGGGATACTTAAAAGTTATAACATTGTATTAGTCCTGATCAACCTAAATCTTGTGGCATTAAAAGTGGTTGTGCCTTTCATTTTATTATTTTTCTCTTGGGACTTAGATACTAAAATTTAAGCTTGATTTTGTTTTCAATTGACCCATTTGAGCTTTTCTTTGACCAGGTTCAGGTTGGTTAGGACCTTTATCTAGTGTTCAAAATAAGAAGGTAGGTATTTTGCACTGGTGGGACAGGGCTTGAATATCTAATAGGGTTTATGGCCACTGGTTTTTATAGCACTGTTCACAATCTTTCAAAAGACATAAATACTTATTAATATGGATTTTGACAATTCAAAACCCTTCAAATGTTAAACAAGAAAGGTCTCTGCTCTTATTTATAGATTAAGTTGCATTGAATCAGTTTTAATTGATGTTGTGAATCCTAAAAGAACTAGATTTCTGTACCTTCTACAAGCAAGATAGTTTTCATGACATAAAAGGCTGTTCATTTTCTTTTTTCAAAATAAACATATGTAAAATATTGCATCCAATTGAGTTTTTTTTTTTTTTTCTGTAGAAGATGTTTTGAAAAACGCTCATTTAAAGGCCCATAGTCTGCTCTAGATAAAGTCTGGATTTTTTTTTTCTCATCTTAAATTAATATTTAAACAGCAACATTTTTTTAAATATATAATCACTGCAATAAATTTGTTTCAAATACATTTAGTATAGACACAAAGGAATAACAATTGTGCTGACCATCTCAAAATATTGGTTGGGCTTGATAGTATGTGGAAAAATAATGCTCATGTAAGTAGGGGTATTGCATTCTGCACTTCCAATACTTTCAAGCTGCAACTCCATAAAATTTGAAATTTCTAAAAATTAAATTAAATTACGATTGGATTTCCGTTTTTAAAGTTTCAATTTCTCATTGTGCAATTCTATGATTTTTCGGATTGTTCATTCTAAAACATTAAAAGTAATATTTTTATATTCTCGATTATATGTTTTAAAATACAAATTTTATATTTTTGAATGTATAATGTGGAATACCAAATTTTTATTTTAAAATATATAATCTGAAGTATAAAATTTATATTTCAAACTATATATTCTGAAATGTATTTTTTATTTTATATTTTAAAATGTATACTTCAGAATATATAATTTATATTTTAGAATATATATCTCAGAATATATTTTTTATTTTGTATTTCAAAATATAAAATAAAAAATACATTTTATATTATACATTTTTAAAAGTATTTTTGAATATGAAAAATACATTTTAGATTGTGTATTCTCAAAGATAATTTTGAATCTAAAAAGTACACTATGGAATATGCAATTTGTAATGCATTTTTTCATGCATAATTTTGTCATTTCACCACCATATGGGGGGAGGGGGGGGGGGGGGGGGTGAACGTATGAAAACATAAGGGTACAATATACAACTCTCTCTAAGTAGTTAGGCTTCGACTCTCAATAATGGGTATGAGCACACATGTTATCTAAAGGCTATTTCGTTTTGCACCCAGATGGTCTCCTCCAACACCTTCATTGGGTGTGCAAAAGACAAAATTGTCCCTTTTACTGTCAGTTTTGTTGTTGCCACCTCTTGTCGTTGCCACCTCTTCTTGTTAGTCACTCCGTTTTCGTTGTCATCACTAACTTATGTTATGTCGTGGACTAATGGAAGAAATGTTCAATTTCTACTTCAGCAATGTACTCAAAATTGTACAACATCAAAGTCACTTTTTTCCGTAAAAAGGGAAAGCTTCCGAATTGTGTTGTTAAAATATTATATTGATTTTCAAATTACATAATTTGAAAGTCAAAGTTAACTATTAAATTATTATTCTCGACAATATGTGTTTTTTTTTCTTTTTAATTCTAGAAGTCAAATTTCGAAGGTTTCCAAAGCAAAGTAGAGATTTTAATATTTAGGGGGCTGCAGAAGGAAAAACATAGAGGTGCGAAAAGAAACTCCCCATCTAAATCCTTTGTAATTCTGGCCCAGTATATTCTACTAATAAATTCTTTCCTTAGAACAAAATTTCCGTAAATGTAAGTGAAGAACAATTTCAAAATATGATAGTGATAGTTGAAATTTACATTAGTAGTATTGCTATAATATTTATTACACAAACTATGTTACTGAAAATAATTTTAACATTAAAATTTTTATTCATTAATAAATGATATTTTTTATAAAAAAAAATTATGGCATACATTTATGCATAAATAATTTTAACTTTAAATATTCTTATTTATTATAAAATCGTATTTTTGTAATAAAATAATGGCATACTTAGTACATTTATACATGAATGTTTCTAAAACCAGATTGAGTATTGAACTAATTATGGTTTTATTCAAAATTTAATAATTTAACAGTGGCGTATTTTTAAAATAATAGTAAATAAAAATAACTTCACAACTTTTCAATGTTAAGTCTAAATAAAATATAATTTTTTGGTAAATATATCAAATACATCACAATACATGGATTTATATTTTAATAAAATACAAAAAATGATAATTAACAAAAAAAAATCAATATATAGAATAAACTATATATTTTATAAGAAATAAAATAGTAGAATAATATATAAACGTATTTATAAACCTTGTTAACGATGTGTTTAATGCATTTTTTAAATATTTATATTTAATTTAAAAATATCAATTCAAACCTATTTTTGCACTAACTTTTACTATTTTTCTCATCACTACTTAATGGACTCTTACGACTAGAACTAATAATTGAGTTTTCAATATGTCAAAGGACAATGTGATTCGATTTTGACAAGTATAACGTACACGCATTTTTATTTTTTATTTTTTGTATAAACACAATAGTAGTTCTTAAAGGGATGAACAAAATCAAAGCGTATTTTTGTCAGAAATTATATAAAGGAAGATGCCGTTCAATGTATTTGTTTATAGTTGGAAAAGAACTTTCCTTCAAGAACATCAATTTTATGGCTATGGGAAGATATTCAATTAATCACGTGCCACATGTTAAAGTGGTTCAATATTGTAGTAAAACATTTCTAATTAAAAATAACATTTGCCATATATTTGACAACAACTTATAAAACTTAAATCGAGTTTAGTTATGAAAGTATATAATAGTGGATAAAAAGTTATAAATTTAAAATATTTACTTTAGAAATATAAAATTATATGGTAAAAAAATGATGTGAATAAGGTAGAAAGTGAATGTGATAGAGAGAGGGCATATTTTGAAAGCGTATGACATGTGAATCACGCATTGAGATTTTTTTTATTTGATGGCATAAAATAGGAATAAAGTAAGAGTGATTGGATAATCAGGTGGTCGGCGGTTCATACGCACTCTCCTGTGTACCCTCACACTTTCCTTACCTAATTTTCATCCTTCATTTTCAACCATACACCTAACTATGTATACCATTTTACAAACTCAATCTTCAACCACACTTTCTTTATGCTCTTTTACTATTATTGCATATGGAGTTAGGGACCTTTGCACATATAATGAATAATATAAAAGTAGGAAAAATCAAAGTACTTTTTAAGAATATTCCAACTTATTTATGAAACAAAGTTATGTATAAATATATGGGCAATAGAAAATTATTTTCAAATTTCTACTATTAAAAATATGAATAACCAATAATCACTTAGCCCATTCAAGAAGATTTATACAGTGAATAAGAAACTACCTAAAAGAGTATAATATATCTCACAACATTCTTTAAAACACTCATATTGACAAGTTTGTCTCCACACACTTGTTTCTTTTCTTAAATACGTGAGTAATACTAAGTGCATGTGCATGTACCTAAGTTTGTCTAAATACATTCTTCATCTGTTTCGGAAGATCCAAAGGACATCGCAAAAGTTTCTTATGATCAAAATAAAATTGGCTTCAAACCAAAGAATAGGCACTCTCTCTCAAAATTAAAGTTATGAAATAATATATTATTAAAAGTGAAGTATTTTGAAGTGGTCACTCTTATAATAAATTTATTCCAAACACCAAATTTTCAGGTTTCACCGAACAGCATCATCAGCTTTTAGTGTTTTTTTATGGAAATATATATTATGTGGTGTAGATAAGCTCCTTTTGTTCATGTGGTGTGTTAGTCTGACAATAGTTTGGAAGTAAGAAAGTTGGAAAGTCAAATTTGTTATCTTGGATTTGATCCTTTGATTTTGGTGGCACGTACAATAGCCAACTTTTGACACTTATCTCTTCCACTTGTTCTTATTATTATTCATTTATAAAGTGTATGATGAATTAGTGAGTGATGTGGATGTGTGTTGTATTGGCATCTGAGATCTCTCATGTTCATGTTCTCTCTCTTGCATTGCAACACTTCCCAACACGCAATCAAAGTCTTACCAACACAACATATGTTTTCATGTCAAATTCATGTGTAACCACACTCTCCCATTATGCTAGCTGCTTCAATTTGATTGAGACTTTTAGCTCTTATTTATTCCAAAAGGATAATTCTTTTTTTTTTCATTTCACATTTTTTTTTATTTTTTTTATATTTTTATGGTTAAGTATCTGAGTATGAGTTTAATTCTGTATTAAATAAAAATAAGTAAGTTGAGTAATATATAAAAAAGATACAAATTTAATATTTTAAAATTTTAGATTAAAAATAATATTATTTTCTTGTATATAATTAATGAATTTAAAATCACAACTACAATTGAAAGCTTAAAGTTAAAAATTCATGTTCTCTAACTCTCTTTTAGATGTTTTTAATAAAGAAAATCATAAATATATAAATCAATTTTAACTTGTAAAATTATGCACCTTCTAAACTAGCCTTTATAATTTCCTTTTTATGTCATACATGTCAAAGACCTACAAAGTTTAATTATTTAATTTATTTCGATCATAGTCGTACTGATAAAGTATGGTGACTCATTACGTTCATATGGTGAAAGTGAAGTATATGAGGACTCATAGGTAGGGGACAAGTAGTTATTACTACGTGTATGAGTTTTCTGATATATCTGAATATCCACAAATATTAATGGATATTTAAAATAAAATAAACCATCAATAAAAATAATTAACGAAACATTTTGAGTTTTGAATATGAAATATCACAAATATCATTATGAAATTATATATTAAATAGTTATAAAAATAATCATTTTAATTTTTTTTTCGTTCAGTTTTTTGTTTTTCATTTTATCAAATAACGATAATTATGAGTATTATTAATAATATGTTATAAATATTTCGGGCATTTAAAAATAGTAAACTTTAAGTTACACTTTTTTTTAGAATATTAAATATATTTTCTGATCTATAGTTTTCTTTTCGCTTTCTGAATATTTGTTCTCCTTTTGTGTTGGCTTCCATTGACCTTTTCCTCGTTTAAAAAATACCTAACTATTTCAGTACTGATTTGAAAGTCTTAAAAGTCATCTTTCAATCAACACGCGTAACATTTGTTTTTTTTTTTTTTTTACGTGCAAAAACATAATTAAAAAACAAAACTTTTAAAAATATCAGTAATTTTTTAGTAATAATCATTAACAAAACTAGTCATATTAATGATAGTTTTCTTTATTTTATATTAAAACATTTACTGTTAGACACTGAATTATAAACTGAGTGGCCGTTTCCAAAGAAGGTTGTATAATGTGAAATTTTTATTTTTATTTAAATATGTAAGAAAAAGCATTTAATATTACATTTAAAATTTGTCCTCCAAAGTAACGCAGTACCTCGATAATAAAATGCGTGTATGATAGAACAGAAATCTAACATAACATTGAATAGACAAGTCATATAAAAAAATGTGGTGTGAGTTATGAAACTATTAATTGGATACACCTATACTGTTTTATCCTATAGTACATTACAAGTTTTATCGCCAATGGATTTTTGTTCTTATCTAAGAATTAAATATATATCAAATATACATAATTTATACATACCATTTAACTGATTGAACTAAACTTTTTCTATCTAATAAGTGAACATAATTACATATTCATTTTTTGTCTCAATCTTTAAAGTTAATTGATTGAGCAACTGAGTATTAGAAATTCATGTGTTGTAAATTTATTATCGGGTTTGATTGATCGAGTTTAATATAAAATTTAATCTGAACAGAATATGTTACTGGGCTGACTTGGTTTAACTCATTTATTATTTTTAAAAACAGTTGTTTTAAGTTTGTAACATTTATTGTTTTGTACTATTGTAAAGTAAAAGTATTTTAGTTTTTTCTATGATTATTACTTAACCTGTCCAATTAATTGTTTATCCAATCAAAGAATTGCATAAGAAAAAGAGCAAAAACACCTAATACCAGATAAAATCATAAAAATATAAAAAAAGAAAATAAAATGTAAAAAATAGAATAAAAACAAAAGTATGAAGTTCAAAATATATTAAGTTAAAAGTTAAAAAATAGTTTATCAAATCATCATACTGATTCATGTTAAAAAATAAATAAATAAATTTGAGAATTTATGAATTAATTATAATTTGATCAAATTTAAAATGAAAAAAAAAAACATTAAGTAATCCAAACCAATTTATTAATTTAATTTCACTTTTATTGGATAAACCCGAAAAGATGAAATTTTGGTAGACTTCAATCTCTACCCGGCTTTAATAATTAATTAGGGTACACTTCAAACAAATGAATATGGATGAATTTAAGTGATGAATTTTATTGATGTGATCAGTAACACAAGTATTTGTGATTAAAAATATATGTTTGTATCTTGAAAAAGCTTATAAATGTGGAATAAACCCATAATTGAATTTATTAGTATCAAAAATCTATTTAAGTGAAAAAGACTTATAAGCATATTCTCTTGCAAGATTAAAAATGAAATCATATTTTTTGTATGATTGGTTCATAGTTATTACTGAATATATGTTATTGTTTCTTTCTCTTTCACACTGTTCAAGAAGTACTATCGAAAATCGATGGTCCATTCTTTCTTTCATTCTATTTTCTAATAAATATCCACATATTTGAAATGATATATTGTATGGTGCATGCTAGGACTCTTTCAATAATATTTATTCATCTTTGAGATAGTTTGGTATACAATTTAGGCATGATACATGTCCCAAATATATATATGTGATTAATAATCACGATACATATGTTGCGGGCCAAATTTAATTAAAGAAAGAAAGAAAATTGTTGAGTGCAATAATTTATTTATAGGTCACATCTGGGTATGGCATTATTATACGCATCTGTTGGACCACCATTATCTGACATAAGAGTTTCGACCATTATACATTTATTAATATATGAATATTATCATCTTTAGCCAAATCATACTAGGACGGCAACAATAGGAGCAGTATCTAGTTAGATAGCTAGGCACATAATGTTCATAACATTCAACTACTCATACTTTGCATAAAGCTACCTTTCGATAGATGTGGTGATTATTTCACATATTCTGTTGTGATCACTACTTTTAAAAGGATCATTATTAAATGGAAATGGTTAAAAGATGTGTAATTCGATAAGGATCTTATATTTAATTTAGATCTTGTTTGGAGAATTTTTCTGAATTATGTTTAGAAAAAAATATTTTTTGTAAATTAAAATTTAGAGAAACTGTATAAGATATTTTTACATAATCTAATTTTATTCATGGAAAAAAGTTATCTAAATACAATAAAATGGTATTGACCATTATGTTGTTCTATGGTTTATTTTTAATTATGGGAGAGAAAAAGAGGAAATTGCCTTCTGAATCTGAGCGGAGAAGAAAATCACGACAATTTTATTCTTAATTACCAGCTTAAAGAGAACCTCTATTTCCAAATGAAGTTATACAGATTTAGTTTACATTTTATGTGACACTTTATGTGCTATCTAATAGTTTGTGTTTTAGTTTTTCTTTTAGTCATGGACACACTTCTTTTCGTAGGTATCTTTATAATAATAACTAATCAAGAAACGAGTTCTATAAATTTGAAGTCAAAGAGAGATTTAGCTCAAATTTCAAAATTCTGAAAATAATGTTTCACTTTGGGTTTTATCTCTACCTATACTATGATTTCAAGTCATCTCCCTATTGTGCATATATGTATGTCATAGAAGTTAAGTTTGAACTTATTATGTTTATTTTCTAATGAAACTTAAAAAATGGTATTTAACATATATAGAAAAAACTAACTCAATACGGGGAATGGTGCATTGAACGGCTTTCTATAAATTTCTTCTAAAAGAAAAAAAAATTAAAATTAACTTTTTCATAAGCTCTTAACTCCTACACAATTTATATATAAAAATTTTGTAAAGTTATACAAGAGATCTTCTGTAAAATAGTTTATACAAGAGTTTATTTTAGTTTATGAGAACAATTATTTTAATATAGTTTAACTTTCACTCATTTTGTATGGAAAATGAGACTATAAGTAGAATTTATGTCTTTAAAATTTGCCTTTTTCTAAAGTTTGTTTGATTAATGGGTGGGAAAGAATGATTCATCTACGTGTCTTTGAATTGTCTTCTGTTTAGATTTTGTTTGATTAATGGGTGGGAAAGAATGATTCATCAAACATTTGTATAGTTAAATCATTCCATATAGTTTAACAATTTCGTTTATTATATATAAGGGACTTTACACTCGTCCCACTACGTTATTTTTTAAGAAAGAGTTTGGAAGAGTTTTTTCTCCTCAAAATGTTTGCATAATTCTAGTAATTATCCTTTATAGATTCACTATTCAAGTCAATACACACACACACACACACACACACACACATATATATATATATATATATATATATATATATATATATATATATATATATATA
>Ga0099824_1008427_pt1 | contig 13187 bp, 5 predicted proteins | sample SiratrowhiteBW_FD_76837 | JGI IMG/M metagenome (GOLD analysis project Ga0099824, IMG submission 76837) | Root nodule microbial communities of legume samples collected from California, USA - Siratro white BW | ecosystem: Host-associated > Plants > Roots > Nodule | place: USA: California... | reverse complement strand
TACAAATTCACGTGAAACATTTTATACGTGTCAATTGTAGGTTTAAGTGTAAGTTTTGTCCGCTAAATATTGCTCCTACACAGTTTTTTTTTTTTTTTTTAGTTTTTTTTTTTTTTCCCTTTTTTTTTTTTTGTAATTTATTTTGGATTATTTTTTTATTTTTATTTTTTAACTACTAAATACCTAATTTAAAATAAAAAAATAAAAAAACAAAAAAAAAAAAAAAAAACTGTGTAGGAGCAATATTTAGCGGACAAAACTTACACTTAAACCTACAATTGACACGTATAAAATGTTTCACGTGAATTTGTAAGTTGCGTGCATGTTATTTTAAATTTTGTTTTATACATGAATCGTAATGTAATACGCAGTCAATTATTGGTGTCGGTGACTAATTGGCTTTCTCTGCAGAAAGGAACCCGTGGTGGAGCTTTTCCTAAACATCCAAACTACAAATTTCAACCTATTCTCCTTTTCATCACCTCAAGACATCAACTAACCTAGCTAAGTTTTTAATAAACTCAACAAATTTATCAAGGCAACTTATATACTAAACTTCAGAGACATAAAATGCAATGTAATCTCTCTAATTTTATTCTTTTTTTCACCATCTAGGAACAAACGGAAAAAGAAGGAAAACATACTTCAAAGTCTAGCTACTTTGTTTTAAGTGTGTTAGGTGTATTTAGAACTTGGTTCTATTGATTAGTCTTTTGAAAAATGTTGGAAGGAAGAAGCAAGCATATTGTGTTCTAATATTAGTATTTTGGAAGTGTGAAGACCCAACATAAGACACTTTGTTAAGCAATAGCAAACATGGAAAGCATCCTTTTGTAGCGTGCTTCATTCTCACATTCACCATACACACCACACTGAGCCTAATTAAAAAGGGAATGCCACTACACCGTAGCCTCATTTACAAGCTACCATAAATGATGCAAAAGTCAACATGTGAAATCCCTTCGATTTTGCAACCTCAGTACCAAAAGAAAGAAAGGGACCATATTGGGAGTAACAAACTCTTCCCAATCCTGCATTCCCAATTAACTAAAGATTACAGAAATTAGCCACGTTGTGGATTAAACTAAACCCAAAATAACTGCTTTTGCGAAGCTCCAAGTAAAAGGCCTCGTTTAGATAACAAAGCAAAAGACAGAACCGCGTAATAAGAAAGTTTTCCTGCTGTTTCTGCTTTTAGAAGCTCCAACTTGAAAAAAAAAAATTGTTTATCTATTTATATTAATTGCCAACGCGTTAATTGCTGGAGCCAAACAGACCTCAAGCACATGTAGTCATCAATTCCTTACACAGACCCCCCTCTTGTTCACCTTCAGCCTCAAAAAACTGGCATTCATATTTTCATTTTACATTGCTTTTTCTTCCCATGTAGATTTGTACCCTTTAATCTTTAACCACACATGCTACAAAATCTAAGATCTACATCTATCACAGTGTTGTCAAACACTCCAAAACACAAAGTCAAAAGCTGTTTCCCTAAAACCACTGAATTTTCTATATGGTTAAAAGAGCTCTCAACACTGTACTTTTTCAAATACATTACAAAACCTTGTGTCCAAATAAGTAACAAAATATTACAAAATCATTGGTAAAAAAAAATAATAAAAGTGGCCTAAATCAAGTACCAAAATCAAATTATTTAAATGGCTATAGACAGAAAAAATCATTCAACATGCTCTGATTCCATAAGACCCTGAACAAATATCATTAAATATGAGCACTTGGGAGCATCGTGTTGCATGGTAGTGTATCTTCTGTCAGCTCCACTGGCCCATAACTTTCCCATTGAAGAAGAATACAAAAAATTTAATTTCAAGATGAATGAGTGTATACACAATAATAGGAACAAAATTGGTCAGACTAATGCGATAAATAAAAAATAACACAAATTTCCTTATTAATTTTCCATTCGTGTGTTATTATTCTTTCTCACCATTATAATTATTATGATTATTAATTTATCCTAAACTGTTGTAATTAACAATCTCTATAGACAGAAGAATCCACCACAGAGGAACAAATTTGCCTCTTGATCACATAATTAAGGTCGTGATTACTCACACCACGTTGAACCATCGGGAAGTCCCAAAACGACGTCGCGGAAGGGCCACCAGCCTCGGGTATGGACTCAGACGAAGCCACCAAATCAACATTCTTATTCTTCAACACGAACTCGCTCCCGCCGACAAGTTGACTCAGTATGGCGGCTTCAGTCACAGGGTTTTTCTTCTTCCTGTGCTGCGTGGCAGCGCGGACTATCTCCACGGCCACAGCGCCGGAGAGCCGCCGCACGCCGCGAGCGCCGCCGATTATAACGGAGGGCATAGCAACACGCTGCGTTCTCTTGCCGTGTTTTTCTTGTTTGGAGAATACAAGGACCGAGTCGGGGCTGGGAGCTCTGAGTCGGGGGGGCGGGTCTCTGAGAATCAAGAGGGTCTTGACGTCGGCGAGGATCACGTGTTTGAAGTTGCGTCTGACGCGGCCGAGGAGCATGGGGTAGCAGGCCCAGCGGCGGAGAGTGAGGGGCACGCGGTCGAGGAAGCCGGCGAGCGAGTTCTCCGGGTCAAGTTCGGAGGCGTGGAAACTGAGAACCGATCCGTAGCTGAGCGAGGAAGTGGTGAAGTTGGGTTTGGTTTTGGGACCCCAAAGAGGTTCCTTTTGCTGCTGCTGATGTTGTCGGAAGCGGTTGGGGAGGAATGAGGAGTTGGGGTGTTGGAGATGAAGCAGCGTGGAGAAGGCGAGGTTCTCTTGGGAGATAATGGGGGTGAATTTGGAGGATGAGGAAGGGGAGGGGAAGAGGAAAACGACGTCGGAGGAGGCGGGGAGGTAGGAGCGGTGGAGGAGGCGGAGGAAGAGGCGGAAGTCGTCGAGTGGGGTGTCGTCGGGGACGTGGGAGATGAGAAGGTCGGACATGGATTTGGTGCCTCTTCGGTGGAGCGTGCCCATGCGTTGGAGGGCAAAGGGTGTGTGAGGGGTGTGTGAAGAGGTGTGTGAAATGGGTTTTGTGGTGAGAGAGGTGTTGGGGAAGGTGGAGAGTGTGAAGAGGAGGAGCGTGGTGAAGAAAAGGAGGAGGCAAATGGAGATGGTGGATTGTGCTTTTGACAAGAGGGATTTGGATGGGGAAAGGAAAGTGAGTTTGGGTTTGTCGGTGATGGTGGATTTGTTGTCTTGGGAGAACAACACCAGAAGCATGCTCATACCTATGCCACTGTTGTTGTTGGTGTTGATGATGTTTGGCTTTGTTACTGTCATTGTTGTGTCTGATGATGTTGTTGTTGTTGCTATGGCTGCATTGCTGCTTCTGCTTCTTCTAATGGTTGGAAATGGGTGAAGGAGTTGTGAGAGTGTTGGGTCATTTGCTTCACACAGATTTTGATGATGCTCCAGGGACTCACACTCTTCCTCTTTCTTTCTTTTTATCTCTCTCCCTATTCTAATAAATGTCTAGCAGAGGATCTTAAAATATTGGTTTCATTGATACCATTAGATAAGACTTAAAGATAATAAGATAGACATGTTTTAGCTTTTGTTTACATAATTAGGGTGAATTTTCTAGTTTTCTTTTAAAATTTAAATACCTAAATTAGATTCTTTCCAAATTCAGAAAAATAAAAACATATAATTAAGTGTTTTTTATTGTTTGAGATAAGCTATTAGATCCTGGATAAATTATTCAAAGAGCATAGACATTACCCTTTTTATGTTAGAGATTAATTGATACATATTTGCTTGATAGTATTATCCTTTTCACATATTGAAAAATATTTTGTAAAATTAGTTTGCGTTAAATTTTAAAATAGTATTTAATTATTGTAAGATGTTTAATTAATAATATATTTTAATTTATATGTGAAAATTTGTATAATAAATAGGTTCTTCATTATAATGCATTTAAAAGATAGGTACGTCTGACTTTTCTTTAAGTAGTTGTGTAACCGGAAACTACCTTTAATATTCACCATCTATGTACAATGGTATATCAAATTTGTTATAATTCACATTCTACGTAATAAGAAAATAAGTTTCCTACGTGCCACATATTTCTTCCGTCTCATTTATGTCATGTATTGAACTAATTTTATTAAAATAACTTCATTCTTTCTGTAAATGCATTGTTTTTATTGAGACATAATGAGTAATTTGTTAGGACAAAAAAAAATAAAAATTGATATCTCGTTGAGAATTAAAAAAAAAACATTAATCAATTTGCTTTTTTAAAAGGATAAAACTACATAGTATTAAATAGGATTTTTTTATTATGAAAAATGACAACTACTTGTATCAATTATTATTATTATTATTAGATGAATATCAAACGAAGAATGTATGAATTATCTAACTCAATTTTGTAACTCTCATCGTTTTGATGGTAAAAATGGATTCTTACTTAACATATCCCCTGTTTATATACACACAGTTTTGTTTTATTTTATTTTTTAAACTCAACTTGTTCTCAAAGAATAAAATGTATCATGCTTATTCATAAAGGTGTAGTTACAAAAATCCAATAGAGACTGAGGTTGGAAAGATGTTCTTCTATAAAGTCTTTCAAAATTAACTTTGAGAAAAGTTGTGATAGTGGTAAACATGAATCAAATACAAACTTGCTATTTTTTTATAATATTAGTAACTTAAACCTTAATCATAAATAATAGCAATATTATTCTCTTCTTAAATTATGTATATGTTGTTAAGTAGGTGAAATCTGAGATATTATCTTTATTTTATAACTAGTAATGAGTTTTGTAATAACACAAAAAAATGGGTTCTTCAGATAAAGGAATAACTGGATTCATGTAACACAAGTATACAATAATAAACTTATTAAATCAGATCAGTTATATTGAGTAGAACTAAATCAATAACCATTATAATGTTAATAAGATTTATTTATTTATTTATTTGTAATAAACTAATACACATATTATGAGAAGTTTTTTTTTAAAATAGAATTTTTTCAATGGAAAAATAAAATAAAATAAAATATTGCATTGATAATGGATGATTCTATGGTTGAAAATAATATAGTACATGGCAGTAGGATGATTGATCTGGGGAACAGAACATTGAATGCTATGAAACTGCATAGGACACAGACAGAACAGCACCAAACTCAAATGAATAACTTTTAAAGAACCAAGAACAAAAGTCACACAACCCTAGCCCTATTTAATTATTAATAGTCCCCCCACAATGTTAGGTTAACTGAATTTAAATAATAAAAATTTAAATTAATTCATTTCAAATGCTTCATAAATTCATTATTAAACTAGAGCAAAGTAACATAATTTTAATTTGATAGTTAGTTTAGCTATTCACTCACTAGTATTTTAGCTTATATATTATATAAGATAAATATTTTTTTATGTAGTTAAATTTATAATATATAAATATTTTGTTAATACAATAAAATATTTTATAATTAAAATTAATAATAAGCTAACATCTAAAAACATACAAATTATATTAAGATTTATAATAGAAAATAAATTAGAATATAACTTTTACATTATTTAATATAATTTAAAAACAAATATAAAATAAAGTAAATTGAAAAGAGATAAATAAAAAAGATGATAAAGATAAATTAAGACTAGTTTGAAATGACTGAGAAATACTTATTTTATTCTGGATGTTGCACTAAGAATGTCTTTAGAGTGAGGCGAATAAGAATACTACTTTACAAATTATGAATTCTAATGATAATATAAAAATAAATAGTTTAAATAATTATACATATTCAACTAAATAAATTTTACATATTTTTAATTTATTATTTTAAATTAGAATAAGTATTTTCATTGAATGAAATGAAATAATGTAAATTTATATAATAACTATGATGATTTTATATTTTATAAATGATATTTAATGAGGACGAAAAGAATAAAAGATGTTTATAATAAACAAAATTCTCATAACATATATTTTTTACTAGCTAAACCATTAAATATATATTTTTAATATCCATGAATAATTCTTCTTATAATTGAAGATAATCTAAATTCATTTGACGTTATACTAGTTGTGAATTCCATAAGACAAAGTTAAATGTATAACTTTTCTCTTAATTTTCCCTTTACAGGTGTCACAAGTCAAATTTACTACAATTCCATCTATAATATTATCATATGTGATCACAATAGTATCATATTTTTTTACCACATATGGTAGTATGCTAAGAAAATAGTTGTGTGTTTAAATTTTTAATGTGGAAGAAATTATTATTCCAATTTAAATAGGACAAAAAGATACAAGAAATGATGCTGTTCATTTTTTTTTTTCTGCCGACAGAACAGTACCCGTTTTTTCCTTGTAATTTTTATTTGTTATATATATTTTTTCAAATAGCCTTTTTATTTTATTTTCTTTCTTCACTTTTCTTTACCTCTCACTTTTCCCGACCCATTTCACCCTTTGTTTTACTTGTGATGATTTATCATTGATTGTCTATTATTACTAATTAATTTTAAGTTTTCTGTATCTAACGAAAAATTCCTCTGCAGAACTCTGAAGGTTATCTTGTTTTTTCTTAAAATAATATATTTTCCTTTCTCTTAATTTTATAACAAAGTAGTCAATGTTCCACAGTTGAGGGTAATTTTTTTAATCATGAATTATGGTATTCTGAAACAAACATTTTCTGTGTCAGCCGAATCAATTAAGTTAATGCTCATCAATTTTCTATTAATTGAGTTAATGCTCATCATTTTCTATTGTAATTTTGTAGAATTATTACAACTAGCTATGATGAAAATCTTTGAATTACTTATTATGGTACAGCATTAAATACTTTTCTTACCCTACCAAAAAAGAAATCGTATAACATTAAAAAAAATTATAATTTTTTTTCTCTTTTTATCATAAATAAAACATTTTTTTAAAGGAAAATGTGTTTATCTCATACTTTCAGTTTAAAATATGTCGCAAACCATGATTATTCACGACCAAAAAATGAATTCAAAAAGATAAAGTTAAAATTATGTGTTTTCTGTAGATGTATATTAAAGGCTGTATTTTTAAGCATTATTCTAGTTAACTAATTTTAGTAATACACTGAAAACTCATTAATTACTTAAGTTTTATGGTTAACTGGCTCTCAAAGAAATCTACAGCTACATATACTTGTTCATGTTATATGATAATAATACTGTTAATAATTACGTTTAACTTCTTTTTTTCTCAACACCTTGTGGTTTTGTGGATGGTGTTGTTTTACAAATGGTTCAACTTAGGCTATATAAAATACATTTTCACGTATGAATGAAATCTTATAAAAGCTCTATTTTTGGTTCGGCTGAGAAAATAGCATTATATATAACTTTTTATAAAAATATTTCTTTTAATATTATATATATATAAATAGATAGAGAGGATATTTTATTTCATTAACAATGTTTTAGCTATAATCTCTCGTAACATTATAAAAAACAAGCTATTTAGAAATCAATTTTTAGCTACCAAATGAAATGGTTGCTAATTGTGACTAAAATAGTTAGTAAATTGAATTTTAATTACTAATAACTACAAAATATGAATTTAGTGACCAATTAAGTTAAAATAATTGGTATCTAACATTAGCTACCAAAGTTTTAGTAACCTATATCATTAGATAAATTGATATCTAATTAAGTTAGAGACTAATTTAGAATCTAATGGTGTAGGTCACTATAAAAATTTGGTAGCTAATGTTAGATGCCAATTATCTTAACTTAATTGATCACTAAATTCAATCATTACTTCTATCTTCTATTTTGAAGTTATTTAACAATCAAAATCTAATTTGGTAACTATTTTGATCATAATTAGCAATTATTTTATTTAAAAGCTAAAAATTAGTCTCTAAATAATTTTTTTCTTATAATATAAAATAAGACAAAAAAATAATCACAGGATAAGAGGAAAGGATGATAAGAATATTTCTGTCTTTATTAAACAATTTAGAAGGAGAAGGATATTTGTGTTGTAGTAAAATAATATATTAAATTAAAAAATAGTTAGATTGGACGAAAATAGTATGTATAAGATAAACGAGTGATGAATGTGGGAGAAAGAAAAATATATGTTATTTAAATATATGGAGAATAACATTATATTATCACATGGGTGAATGAAAAAGAATTAAAAGGGAATATTGAGTATAAAAGGCAATGGAGAATGCTGAGTATAAAAAGAATTCGAAAGAGTTTGGGAAAAAAAAATAGTAAAGAGATATTGTTTGTACTGATATCAATACACTGATTATAATATCAAGCTGAAGGAAAAATGTAGAATGACTCAAAATATGGTGTGTGGTAAGAAATTTTAATAGTGTTAGATGACGAGATGAAAATAAGAATATAATACATTACCTATCACCATAGTGGGTATATAAATGTGTTTAATAAATTTATTGAAGGAATGGATTTATTAAATATCTTATTAGTTTGAAGAATATTTACTTGATTTAAACCCAATGAAAAAAATCAGGAACAAAATTGACAATTGAATGATTGAAAAAGAGGAAAGGAAAAGTTCATAAGGTGTTACATCAAAACTTTTTCTTATATTGTCTCTTCAATGGATCGCGAATATAAATTAGTAAAACCATAAAACATTTAGAACTTTTTAAGAAGGAATGAGCTAAGTTTGAAGATGGGAAACGTTTCTTTTGAAAGAAAAATTGAAAATGACGAATAATAACGTTCATGTATAGAGTGGGAATGATTGCGACTATGCATAACAATAATAGATGGATGCAGAGATTAAACAAAGTATCATTTTTCACACATCACACGGCTAAACAAAGTTGTTTAAACTTTAGATAGAAACTACATTAGGAAACAAGTATCAATTAATGTTATTTATTAATTCAATCTGTAACACTTTGGGCATCTAACAAATGAATAACGATAGAGAGAGAGATTATATTATATATACTACATTTCACTTCTAATTTATTAATAATCCAAAATAATACTTGAAGCAAGACAAATATTAATGTAATATTACTCCGTACAGTAAAAGGATGGAAGAATAATATAACATTTCCATGAAACAAGAGGACTGTTTATTGACGTAGCACCAAGCTTCCATATTTTTTTTTTCTTTTTCTTACTTATATACGTCTCTCTTTCTTTTCTTTAAATTTTTTTACTGAAATCATTTCTATTCTATTAGATTATTAGTTTTTAAAAAGAATTTATCTTAAAGATTTTTTATTTTTGTTTATAATTTTGTATAATAAGATAATTGAGAAAAATATTCCTCTCAACTTGATTAGAAACATACTAAAATTTAGTGATGTTTGAATAATTTGTTTTAGATCCCTAAAATTTAGAGTAATATATTCTTGATTTATAGAAATTATTTGAAGATAAGCATTTTAAGTAAGAGAAGCTGACTTAAATATTTTAATAATATTCTATGATAGAAAATCTAGATGTGAAGATGCAAAAGAGATATGATCCCAAGTCTCAATTTTGCAGGAAAACTATTTGATGAAATTGTTATTGATTTCTTTTATGGTGTGAACATGTTGAAATATATGATTATTGATATAAATATTTTGAAATAAATGTCTTATGATCAAGGTATCTTGTGAATGTAATTGAATTATAAATCTTTTTTTTTTTTGTTTTTTCTAACTTACATGTGGGTGCACTATGTAAGAGAGTAGCTTCATATCAAAATTTATTATCAACTTTGTTTGTATTTGATAGTTTTAAAGCAATAGAATGATTTACAAATTTTTAAATTATTGAATATTTATCATTTAGTACCTATGATTAAGAATGTTATTAGCATTTAGAGACTTTTGTAAAAGAACTTTTATTATTGAGGGCCTAGTGATTATGATTTTAAACTACTTGATGTGTTGTATGAAAGTAATATTTTATGTTGTTTTTCTATGTTGGAAAGGTTCTTGAATGTTATGTATTGTGAATTGAATGTTAAAAATTGATGTGAAATGAAATGTTTTTTGAAAGAGATGTCATACATTTGGGATAATGTATAAGTTGTTGTTTGATTGCGTATTAAGTATTGACATCTATGTTTTACCAAAAATCATCTAGTTTCACTGTTACTTCAAGTCACGTGAACTAATATATCAAGTGGTCAAAAATTGATGAGGAAGTTCATACACATCAGGACCGCTAGTAGTCACTTGATGTTTGAACTTAACCAGATCTTTGATGGGTGAATTATATGTTACTCTCTAGTAGGAGTCAGCTTAATACAAGTCTTCCGAAAAACAATAGATACATATACAATTCATATGATTGAAATGAAATCAAAATACTAAAGATATAAAGAAAATCAAGGTATTGAGATTGTAAATTGATTTATATATAGTTAGTATAGTTAAAATAAAATAAAATAAATAGATTGTGATTAAAAATAGATTCATACTATATGAATAATATACTATATATTAAAACTTTATATATCAATTTTAAAAGAAATTCTTATCAAGGACTATGATTTATTATTTTTTTTATATTTATTGAATATGTTATAAAAAAATTGTATTAACTAACTTATCTTTATTTTTCTTGTATTATAATGAACTACAATAATTATACTGTATACATATGGACAAATATGGATCGAGAAGCAAAAATGGATCGAGAAGCAAAAACATATGAAAGACCATAAACAAATTTTTATTTTGAGTTTTGTTTTATAAATAATTATACTTATATAAATACGTGTATATAGAAAATAAGTATGTAATGAATTATATATCTTGAGGTGTCACACTTGATAAATAAATAAACCGGAGTCAAGATAGATATATGGCATGCGGTTATATGTTTAAGCAATCACTGTAACACAAAATAAGAGAAGAATTTTCTTAAAAAAAAAAACTGCACATTCGATGGCGATGGGCCATGAAAATAAAAGCGTAGATGAAGATGTCTCAGACAAAAAAAATCCACGTAATGAGGATATGTTTTTGTCGGTGAGAAAACCCTAAAAACTATGTTTTTTTTTCTATCGTACGAAATATCAGTTGGCATATTCAAAACTGTGAAATAATAATAATAATAATAATAATAATAATAATAATAATAATAATAATAATAATATATTATTTTTCTGAAAAAAAAGAAGGGTCCCAACCGAAACTTATGGTGTAAGCATGATGGAATTTTGTTGGAGAATTAGATGCAAATGCAATGCAATGGAAGGTTAGAAGAAACATAATGCACGTGGTCATAGGGACTACTAGGTCTTGTCCTCACTACTCTCTAGTACAAAACTAGTACTATTTCAACTTCTACTCATAATTCATAAATAAATATGTAAAGATGTATTCTTAAAAAGGTTTCAGAAATATTTATTAAAAATAATTAAATTTTAAATATATTTATAAATTTAATTACTTTTAATGGAGTTCTTATAAGAATTGTTTTATTAAAAATAGTTTTATATTTTTACTTTTGTTTAATCTAATTATCATATGATAATTTGATTATTACATTTATCATTTCTAACTTATCAATCCACTTATATAAAGTATATAAAATTTAATTTCAGATATTTAATTTTAACTTTTATAAAAAATAAAAGTTTATGTAAAATTACCTCTGTAAATTAATTTCAAAAATCATTTTTCTTAACCTTCTTGTTGTGTCGGTTATCTCCAAAACTGGAGTCTTGTTCTCCATATTTAAATCTGACAAGTTACTATGATCAAACCTCTATCAATTAGCTATGTAATGAGAAAGATGAAAATGAAATTAAATTATTTTACATTTTTGTAATAAGATAGATTATTATAACAACTTCAACATTTAATGGTTAAATTTTAATTAAATTATGATTAAAGTATTATTATTATTAAGTAAATGGTATATAAGATAATATTAAAATATATAAAATCATAATTTTCTAATATGAAAAATTAAAATGAAAATTATTTTACAGTCTTTTAACATTCAAATTGTTCATAAATATCTTAATCAACGAAAGTCTAATACGTAAGCTTAATTTATTGCTTATCAATAATAAGTTTATATTTAAACTGGAAATGACGTCAATATAATATACAATTATAAGAAAACATGATTAAAATAAGTTATAAATTAATATAATAAAATTAATAATGAATATAATTTCATAACTATTTGTAGTAATTGTTAAACATTTGTTTTTACTTATCTTAATATTTTAAAATAATGTTAGTGTAATATTGTTTTTGTCACTTTAATATTGATTTGAAATTTTTACATATATTAACTACTAATGTCAGAAAACGCGATCCATCACATTTAATAGAATTTACAAATTACGTTTTTGTTATATGGAGAATAAAAATCCAAAATCTTATTTTTCAAAATCTGAAATAAAACTAACAAAATATTAGTGTCGCTATATATTTAGATTTAAGTTTTAAACCTAGTTAAAATAAAATTACATTATAAATTGAGTTAACAAAAATAACCCTTCATTTCCTGGTATTTTAAAGTGACATTCTCAATCAAATAGAAACCAAACACAATTTACAATGGTGCAAGAATGAAAAGTATAAATTCATTAATGTTTATTAAAAAACATTAAAACATTTAAGAAAACTGGTGTAAAAGGTTAGATTTTTTTAGTTGTAGATTTTGTAAAATATAGAAGTCTAGTGGGATTAATTTTTAAATAAATAAAAGAATAAAAAAGTTTATAAACAAGATATAGATGTTATTTTTTATTTTATAAGTATTTCATATTTTAAAAGTTTTATTACCTTTTAACTTCTTTTAGAAATTTGAAGCTTCAAGTTATCTATTTTATAAACAAAATATCAAGAGTAGCCATTTGATGATTTCGTGCTGATCAAATTTTTTATTCGAGTAATTAATTATTTTTACTAAGGATTCAATTTTTTTTCTCTTTCTGTTAGATTAAAGAAAAACGTTATAAATCTTTACGGGAGGTTTGGTTGGAGTTTTAGTTAGTTACAATCTATTTAATAATAGTGTTTAGACGTGTGAAGAATATGTTGGTAGAATTAATACATTCTTTGTATATGAAATAGATAATATGATTGTTAGATAAATTTAGTTTGTTGAGAAGGGAGGTTTATTGATGATGAAGGAAATTATGATGTGTAGAAAATAGTGGTTTCACAGTATTATATATATATATATATATATATATATATATATAATAAATAAAACAATACAAAGACAAAT
>Ga0099824_1008426_pt1 | contig 13188 bp, 7 predicted proteins | sample SiratrowhiteBW_FD_76837 | JGI IMG/M metagenome (GOLD analysis project Ga0099824, IMG submission 76837) | Root nodule microbial communities of legume samples collected from California, USA - Siratro white BW | ecosystem: Host-associated > Plants > Roots > Nodule | place: USA: California... | reverse complement strand
ATATATATATATATATATATATATATATATATATATATATATATATATATTTGTATTCTTTTTCCCTTTCCTTTAACAGAAATAAAAGTAGGTTAGGTATAAAGATTTTAAAAAAAATAAATCATTTTTATTAACAAACTTTTTTTTAAGAAATAAAGTATTACATTCCAAATAATTTCAAAATTAAAAAATAGTAACCATAAACAAAGCATCTTTAAAAAATAATAAAAATATTCAATTTCAATAAAAAACAAAAAACAGTTTTAGAAATTAAAAAATATAACCAAATATCACCAAACCAAAATTCTTAAAATAGAACTACGTGTACCCTGATTTTCTATCATGTATAGAGATACGTAGGACTAAGGTTAAACCTTGTCGGGTCTAAATAAATAAAAATATATATATGTTTGTTTGTTTTATTTTTGTTTGATATTTTTATCTGCCTAATTATTATTTATTGTTATAATTTTTATAAGCCTGTTTTCTTGTTTTTTTTTTTATATATTTGTTTGTTTTTAGTCTCATTTTTATTGTTATTATTTGGGGAAAAAATGATATTTTTAAAACCACACCTATTTTTATCCATTTGATTAATGGTACCGTCTTAGGACGAGCGTTGTAGGGTGCTAATACCTTCACCACACGTAACCGACTTCCGAATCCTTACTTTGGTTTGCAGACTATGTTATTATTTCATTTGTATTTGGTTTTTCTATGGTTTTCTATAATAAACTATGGTGGCGACTCCAATCTCAATTTAAATATTTTTTTTTAAATTAAATTTTGATCGCCCCGTCGTGATCCCGGTTGCGACAATCCCGAACACAAAAAACATCAATTTCCATATGCTTGGTTCTAGAGTGAAAAACTGGATTATGAGTTATGGCAACTGCACTCTTATTATCACACAACATAACAGGAGTACAAAAATAAATAGACAGTTCCTTCAATAAATCTTGAATCCATACAATTTCAGCAGAAGACTGAGCAAGACTGCGATACTCCAGTTCAGTACTAGAACGAGCAATAACCCGTTGTTTACGAGACCACCTGAAATTAAATTGGAAGCCAAAAAAATTGTTGATCCAGAAGTAGACTTTCTATCATCAACATCAGAAGCCCAATCAGCATCATATAATGCAGTAATAGAGAGAGACTTAGAAGTAGAGGTTGGTTGTATATGAAGGCCATATGAAATTGTGCCCTTAAGATACCTTAAAATTCTTTTAACAGCAGTCCAATGACCTTCCAGCGGATTGGACATAAACTGACAAACCTTACTAACAACATAATTGATTTCTGGTCTAGTAAGAGTAGCATATTGCAATGCTCCAACAACTGACCTATAAAGAGTAGGATCTGAAAATATATCTGATCTAGTCTTAGATAGCTTGCAAGAAGCAACCATAGGAGAGGAAACAAATTGAGCTTCATTCATCTTTGTCTTATGTAGAAGATCACGAATATACTTGCTTTGAGCATCACTATAGAGTTGTTTGGCTGATACTGAATTTCTATTTTCAAAAAATAGTTCAATCTGCCCAGCTGTTTAAGAGATAATGTAGAATTCAAACTAGAGGATATTTGTTGAACAATACTCAGAGATGTGTCTGTAATAATAATGTCATCAACATATGCCAATATGTATACAGTTTGATAATTATGCTGATAGACAAAGAAAGAAGGATCAGCCTTGCTCGAACAAAACCCAAGTTGTAACAGAGTAGTTTTAAGCTTGTCAAACCATTGTCTAGGTGCCTGTTTAAGACCATAGATAGCTTTATTAAGCTTGCAGACCAAAGTTTTATTAGTAACCTCAAATCCTAAAGGTTATGTCATATAGACAGTTTCATCAAGACTTCCACTCAAGAAGGCATTATTAACATCTAAGTGAAATAAATCCCAGCCATTAGTTAAAGTAATTGTAAGAATTATCTTAATAGTAACAGGTTTAATAACTGGAGAGAAAGTTTCATGAAAGTCAAACCCTTGAATTTGATTGAATCCTTTGGCAACTAATCTTGCCTTGTATTTTTTAACAGTACCATCAGGATTTTCTTTAATACAAAAAATCAACTTGCAGCCTACAGCCTTTCTCTCAGGAGGAAGAGAAACCAGATCCCAAGTGTGATTATTTACAAGAGCTTCATACTCTTGTTTCATTGCAGTAGCCCAATTCGCATCTTTGCGAGCTTGAAATGCATTACAAGGTTCAATATTTGTTAGCAATAGTGAAGGATGAATTCTTTTTCTAGTAATTCGAGACTTGGAGCGAGTTTGCATAGAATGAGTATTAATGGGCTCAGATACATCCTCAGATTCAGTAGTAACAACAGTCGGAATAGTATGAGTAGACTGGGGGTGTAGTAGTCAAAGACTGTGTGGGAGGAGAAAGATTAGGATTGAGATTAAAAAATTGTTTACTACTAAGCTTAGGGGTAGAAGATCGTGTAAACATATCAACATAAGGAAATCTGATTTCATTAAAGATGACATCTTTAGAGATGTAAATTCAACCAGATTTAGATAGACAAAAATAACCTTTATGAGATCCAGAATAGCCTAGAAAGACACACTCTTGTGAGCAAAATTCAAGTTTGTGCTTATTATATGATTTAAGAAAAGGAAAACAGGCACAACCAAAGACTTTTATAAAAGAATAGTCAGGTTTGCTTTTATACAATACAGTGTAGGGGACACGAAATTGTAAAGAAGCAATAGGTAACCTGTTAATCACGTATACAGCAGTTTGAAAAGGAAAATCCCAAAATTTCAAAGGAAGGGAAGCATGATGTAGTAAGGTTAGACCCAACTCAGTTATGTGTCTATGTTTTCTTTCAACAACACCATTTTGGTGATGAGTGTGAGGGCAAATAAGTTTATGTATAATGCCAACAGAACAAGAACAAAAATCAACAATTTTATTGGTAGATTGTATATTACATTGAGTCAAAACAAGTCTCAACACATTATCATTTGGGTGACCTAATCTAGCGTGCCACAGATTACTGGATTTAGCGGAATTAACACCAACAGACTATGGATTATTAGCTGATTCAGAAGTAGTATACAATTGAGATGTCTTTGACATGACAGGATCAGTACAACTTTGAATCTTGAGATCAGGAAAACAATATAAACCATCAGCTCTAACAATGCCCCAAAGAAGGATTTCATTGGTGGCCTGAGATTTAACAATAGAATAATGAGGAAAGAACTCAAAATAGACATTGTTATCAAGTGCAAATTTATTGACACTAAGAAGGATTTTGGTAATTGAGGGGACATGCAGTAAATTGTGTAAGTAAAGAGAAAGGTTAGAATTCTTGAGAAAAGAAGAACTAGAACCAAGAACTTTCAAACCTTCACCATTGCCAATGTAAATCTAATATGGGCCTTCAAAATTATTTAACTGCTGAATATTTTGAGAATTTCTAGTAACATGAAAAGACGCCCCTGAGTCAGGTATCCAACTTGAGTTACCAAGTTCTTGTGCAGAAGAATTTGTAACAATACACTGGCACATCAATTGAAGGTGCAGAACGAACTTGAGTAGTGGCAGGATTAATCCATGTATTTGATTTGGGAGTAGCGTTAAATTGTGTAGTTGAAAACTGAAGAGGCTGATTTGTTGTAGGATCATATAAAACTAGAGATTCATGTGGTTGATAGGAAGGATCTCCATGGTAAAAACAAATGTTGGTTGTATGACCATATTTGAGACAAATTTGGCACTGAAAATTAGCAAACCTACCACCACGACCTGGACCGTTGTGACTGCAACCACCTCTATCAGCAGAGGAAAGACCAAAGTTTCCATGAAAGTTATTGGTACGAACTTGCGATCTTGTATTCGCAACATATGCTTCAGAGTAATTAACCGAGGGAAATATTTTCTGCTGAAAACGATTAGTACGAGATTCATGGGCAAGAAGAAGTGCCTCAACCTCCATGATTGGAAGTGTTTCAAATTTACTTTCAATAACAGAAATAACAGGTGTATAGTCTTGTGGAAGACCTTCAAGAATAGCATCAACATACTCGTCAAGTTTGACTAGACAACCAATTCTAGCCAGTTCATCTGCAATATTTTTTATTTGTCCCAAGAACTCTCTCATAGACTTGTTTTCAAGAGCCTGTGCACGAAGATCAGTGCGTAACTGCCTTGCTCTACCTTTGGTTTGGGTAAAGAAATGATCATGAATATGTTCCCAAACTTGGTACGAGTGAATTGCTCTAAGAACTCGAGACAAGATAGTCTTGGACAAAGTTGATTGCAACCAAGAAAGCAAGATTTAATCTTGGACTTCCCATTCTTCATATGCGGGGTTAACATTTCCAAAAAGACGATCATCTTTAGTGAGAAAATTTGAAGGAATCACTGGACTAACAACAACCCTTTGAAGTTTATGAGATTTAATAACAGGTTCAACCTACCGCTTCCAAAGAAGATAATTGGAATCATCAAACTTTTCAGCTATGGAGTTTGGAAAAAACTGGGAGGGAAATGGGAGGGAATTTGTACTGGCCATTGTGAATCAGTGACTGGCTCTGGATACCATATTGAATTTTGGTATGAAAGAGAAATAGAGAAAAAGTAAAAATAAATATTATTGTATTTGATAATAGTGCATATCTATTCAGTACAAAAGGATCAACTAATATATAGACATGAAGGTCCATATAGAGTTGATACAGAATAAGGCCCATGCATGGGCCAAACTGAGAAAACAGAACAGTCAAAATATAACTAACATTGAACATTACTAATAGACGTCGTCAAAATGTCCGACACGATTTCGGCGCTCTTGCTGGCAAATGATGGAGAAAACAGAGTTGTGGGTGGGATAGGTTCCATCAAAAGGACTTGAGGACGAACAACAACATATTCTTCGTTCAACCCCAAAAGGAATCGAAAATGCTGGTCTTCTTTCTTGTATAGAACAACGTTCCAACTTGAAATACAAGAACAGTGAACAGTACAAGTGCAATGAATAGTCAGACGGTAATGCTCTAACTCTTCCCAAATGGTTGTAAGCTTTGTGAATAAATCACTTACAGAAAGAGCACCTTGCTTCGGGAAATTAAGGTTTTGTTGGAGTTTCCCTACACTCAGCTAGTCACTATGAGAAAAACACTCACGTGGGTTTATTCAAATGGCTGAAACGATTTCTATTTTGTCAATGCTTCAAGCGATTTGGGGAAAACAGAGTGCATCATCCACGAGTGGATGAGGATGTTGCAACGTTCCCAAAGAGGATAAAGAGGATACAAAGGATGGTGAAGCTTTGGAATAGGGATTGTGCCCGAAAGGAACCCGAACTTGATTTTGGCTATCATAATGAGGAAACCATGGTGTTAGATGGGTTTTCACTAGAATGAATATAATACGGAGATAATGGATTTTGAGAAGGATCTACATTTTGGTTGTTGGGGTTGTGATGAAGTGGTTGATAAGTGTTTGAGGTGGTGCCTGTGCCGGTAGAAGTATTGGTGTTGCCTCTAGCCATTTCAGGAGAACCTAGAGTTCATGATACCATATGAAAAATTATATGCTGATGGAGAAAATTATTCCCTCATATTTCTCTGATGGAACAAAGCCATATATATAGTTACATAAAAAAATATCCGACCATAATGAGGTGGCAGAAAAAATAGCAAACAATTGTAAAATTGCAAAAAGAAAAATAACATAATGCAAAACATGAGAAACGAGGAGTAAGATTGTTATGCCAATCATGCATACTCGTCATTGGTTTTATCTGATGTATTGTTCTTTGATGCACTCTTCTTAGTTGTGACTTAAAAGTCTTTTTAGTTAAACAAAATGACTATATTTACTTTCATATTACTCAATTTGAGAGACTTTATCACATAATTGGTAAAAGTTTTCCACATTTCTATAACAAAAACATCAAATCCATTTTTCTAAAATGGAATTCGTTGATCTTTTAAGTTTTCGGATTAATTGCATAATTCAAAAACTTATTGGATTAATTACATAATCCAAAGAATTATGGATCATTCAATTCAAAATCTCCCAACTACATTTTCGACATTTGTTATAGCCATGAGAGATGCAGGTATAAAACATTGGATGCACAAAGCAAGTGCCATTCACAGCACATGGTCAGCAGGTCTTTTTTTGTGTGATGGTCTTCACATAAATCTGCATAATGTTTCATTTTCTTTGTTCTGACATTATATAGTCCACCTTTGGCACTTCTTCAGCTTAGGTTTGGCTGTTCTTTCGTTTTAATAAATTTATTTTCCTATAAAAAAGGCTTATTCAGATTGAAGGGATGTGTAGCTTTTGGAAGTGTAACGCTTTTCATTTTCGGACTCCTTTAAATACGAGCATAGATACCCAAAATTACCAACACCAAAGGAATTGAGAGAAAATTTGGAAAGCATAGCCTTGTTAGCTTTTATTATCTCAGGCTCAACTGTCTCGACTATAATAACTATAATATATTGTACATTTAATAAGAAATTCTATTACGTGGATGAGGTGTGGTATTTTGAAAGTTGCCCTTGTCGACGACCCAAAGAATATGCTGTGACTATCCACAACAAACAAACCTACAGAACGGAAAAACACACGTTAGTCTTGCCCATATGAACAGCAAAAAAAGGAAAAAATATATACGAGTATTGATAACTATTTGAGATAATAGGGAGTCAGTTATATGACACAGGGTATGGAAATAATCGGTATATTTTTCTAATTTTACTTTTAGAATTCTTAAAAAATGGAGGAATATTTGATGAACACGGACAGGATGAAAGGTTTGAACATACAGGCAGGCCATAAAGGGAAACTGTCGATGGGTTCCCGTTGAAAGTACCAAAAAGCATTTTGTACATTCCAGCTGCTGCAGCATCTCCAAGTCTTTGAACCAGGACATCTATGCATACCTGCGACATAAATTTGGCCATTGATATATGAGCTCATTCCATGCACCATCTAGAAATGTCCAAGAAATATGTATAGGGTGTATAATAATGTTATAGCAGTGAAGCCATTGGCTCTCTAAATTGAAATAGCAGAAAATGGTTATTAGAGGAAAAACGAAACAGAAAATGGTCGTACTTTGGCTTTATACTTCTCATCCTCTGAAACAACGGTAAATAGAAGTTCTCTACCTGGCCTTGTCACAACATATGTAACAACCTGCAATGTTGTCACACATGATCACGAATCCACAAAAGTGTGCAAAAGTTAATTTAATCAACAGTTTACTATTTTATATCGTGAGTAGCAGGTGACGGTCATGAATTTCTCTCAAAGATGAATGCAGTATGGAGTATTGTTGAGAGAAAAGTAAGAAGTGCATATGCTGAAGAATTTAAGTTTTAACTACACAACGAACTCCATATTTCTATAATGAATGTAAGAATACAGAAACACAAATACCTAAATAGTTACTCTTTTTAATTACAGGAACCTACCATTTATCCACCGGTCAAGGAAACACTGTCTGGCAAAAGGCAGATTAATTAATTTCTGGACTGACATAGGGCTCACTGACTCTATTGCCAAGATGACGATTATCGATAGGAACTTACACAGTCAGCTTAAAGCAAAGGACTCAAATTTGATTTTACACAAATCATGGCAAACACCTTCCTTCATGCCACAAGACATTCAACATCAAATCAGCCAAGCTATTATTCCTATGGTTGATAAGCTCCTATTGGATTGAAGTTTACTAAAAATGGTCATTTATCTATCAAGGATGTTATCTACATATTCACTAGACTAAACCAATTGTGCCATAGGGAAACAGAATCACGAACAAAGACATTACTCCTTCCAAACCTTTATCCTTTGGAGACTTTTGCATCATGTTACGTAAGAATGATTTTTCTAGGAAACGTGGATTCAATGTGATATCTTTTTCTCCTCATTGCTATCATGCCTTTTGTAAAATAAAATAAAGAATGTTGTATTTCTTTTTTTCTTTATTAATAAATCTAAGAATGTTGCATATGATTGATACAAGTTGTTGAACTAACCTAGTTAGGTTTGCAAGTTGTATAGTAATGCTATATCCTTCTTTTCGTCTAACCAAAAAAAGGAACCTACCATCTGCATAATAACATACCTTTATAAAACATTCAGGTCCCATGCACCAGACTTGTTAAAAGAGAAACGTAGTTAATGAACTTTGATTTAGTTAAAACATTTGTCAATTAATCATATGCATTACTAATGGGAATGTATCCGGGCAGGACTTTTCTGAAGTGACAATAATATACCTTAATATATTTGGTCCTCATAGCAAATAGGAATGGAGGTAATAAGCAATGTCTCATAGTCCTCGATTAACTATCATAAACTCTAAATTGTGTTTCAACTAGACAGACAATATTTTATATCATACAATGAACCTACACAAATACTTAGTTTACTTGACACATTTCTAACACGATATAATGTTAATTAATGATTATATTAAAGAAGGAACCAATATTTGTTAAGTAGTAGAGAATAACCTTTCTCAATGTCTCACAAATGGCAACCACCACCCAATTTGGCCAGACAGCCAGAGTAACTAAATTTAAGAAGCCAACAATCGGTGTTGAGCATATAGCTATAGTCACCCCAGCAACAGTAAGAATGCGTCCCTGTACTAGTAAAGAAATATTTACATATTAGTAACATGAATCATTATACAAAAAATCAAAGAATAAAAATTATGACTGACCTTTTTTCATCATTATTGTTAATAATATTACCTCTTCAAAATGGTTACTTCAATTAATGGTCATAAAAAACTATTCTATTATTCATTGTTTATGCAAGTATAGAGATGGCAAAACAGACAGTCTAAACAAGCCCAACAAGTAAATAGAAAAGAATGTGATGGACCAGCCCAGTTCATATTCCAAAGGAGTTGTAATGTTATGCCTAGTCCAACCCCCATGTCTAGACCATTTTGGTGTGCTACTCCTTCATTCCTATAAAATAGCAAATACTGAGCACAACTTCCCACAAGAAAACGCGGAGCCCAACAAAATTATGGGCCAAAAGAGCCATTGGTCCATGAGACACCTAAGGCATGAAGGGTGTATGAGCCTAAAAGGAAGAAGGGAAATCCTAAAGCTGAGGTGCCATGAGTAGTGGAGAGGTTGTTAGTGAGAAATTTGTTTTTTATCATTTAGACTCATGAGGAAGAGGGGTATGGGAGTTCTGTTATTTTCTGATATTCTGTTAGAGGAGCTATGCTATGGGCACTTGGAGGCTTCCTCCTCTTGTAGCCTTTTTATTGAAAATGATACATAATTCTCCAGTTGCTTAATATTTTTTGCTTCTACATTTACCACTATAATATTGATCTGTAACAGAAAATTGTACAAACCTGTATCTCTTCACATTTTCATATATGTAATTTGGAGATAATGACAAGTGAACTTTTTCTAAATGTGTTCACTGAATCTGTCATGACCTCATTACTTGTATTTTGATTGTTCCAGTTTTTTTCAAACAATTTATTGTGGAAATGGAAGCTTCTAGCACTGCACTAGGCACTAAGCTAATACAGAAGAAACGACCTATTACTTTTTGGAGCAAGAAACCTCCTATTATATACGTGTATTAGAGAAAGAACGAGAAAATAAATGTGTAATTGATTGTTTATACAATTATCAATTAGTTGGAGCTGAGACTCTTGTCAGAAGAAATTTGTTAGATAGTGAGGCAAAAGAAAATAGTTTTGGATTTGGGAGGGTCCAAGTTCCTCAAACTACCTGGTAGTAATCAGTTGAGAACATTATCGAGTGTGAGGTGCACTTTCACATCAATAAATGAATTCTTGTTTTCTGATTCCCTGTTTTGATCCCAGTGCTATCACATTATTTCTCTTTGACCAACGTGTACATCAACTCAAATGGTACCACAGATCCCCACCAAAAATTGGTGACTGGGATGCTTAGCATAAAAAACTCAATTGAAAAGAACCAAGGTTGGTGTGATCACTGCAAGAAAAACTAGGACATACTAAGGAGGCATGTTGGATGCTTCACGCAAAACCATCAGATCTTAAACTACTTTACAAGGATATCATGCGCTCATACAACTATTATTGAAAACAGATCATAAAATGCAGCTGAATCCAATCTATTTAGCCGAGATGCAGTTTTTTCAAAAATTGCTTAAAAAGGGTCTTCAAAATACCAGTACACACTCTTCCACTACTACACTTGCTCAAAAAGGTGATCCTTCTGCTGGTTTTCATGTCAACCACCAGAAACCCAAGCTCTTGGATTGTTGATTTTGGAGCCTTGGATCACATGGTTGAAGATATTAATGTATTTAGAAAATACACCCATTGCCACGCTAATTTTACTGTATATAGCAGATAGAACCACTTCTAAAGTGGTTGCTAAAGGTTTTGTGATTATTTCTGACATCACTCTTGAATCAGTTTTTATGTCCCTAAATTGGTCTGCAACTTACTGTCCAGCAGTAAATTACCTGAAATTAAGTGCATAACTAAATTTCTTCCACACGTGTGAATTTCAGGATCATGAAGTAGGAAGATTGGCAATGCTAAGGAATGTTCAGGGCTCTACCTTTTCAGGGTAGAAGATCGAAACAAAAACATCAATACTGCCCATGTGTAGTCACTTGATCCATGGATATAGAAATACCAATCTCCCCTGCAACCGTAAAGAGAATTCTAAGCCTTCAATATTCTTGAGGTAAATCAAGAATCTGGGCACACACTTGAGCATGGGTGTTCTTTGCTTTCTTGGGTTGAAGTCACTTCTCCATAAAGACAATCTTAGGAAACGGGATGTAGATACTAAGAGACAACCACAAGAGTTTTCCTCATCTTTTTTACAAGTGAGGACATTCCACAATTATTGCAGCAGGTTGCACTTTCATTCCAAAAGGGCTTATCTACGAGCTTTTTTTTTTTTGCAATTCATGCATCTACCTCTCATGTTAACAGAAAAAGAATATTTGTGAAATAAATGCTGTTGGCAACAATTTTTTAAATGAAAATTATTACATAGACGGCAACTTTTTAAAACTTTAAAAAAACCTAAATCTAAAATCTCATTTTGGATTTTTACAGTTTTGAAACTTAAAACTAAAAGCCACTTAGATTGGCCTTAATTACCTCATGAACCAGACTACATACAACTTTCATCAATAGTTCTATAATTTACTGTTTTTTTTTTATAAAATTCATGCAAGGCATAACTGGTTAGACTGGCACCTCAAAGCTCAGCAATCATTTTCCATCACAAAAAACAATCTATTAAAAAGAAAATTAAAAGAAAAATAAAAACATGGGAGACCAAACCAAACCCATGTACAAAACTTACAAACAAACTTCCTTACAAAGCATTAAAAAAACGAAAATAAAGGAGTTGATACCTTTACCAAAAAAAAATCTAGACTAATACTGCAGGAAGAGAATCAAACCACTGAAATTCTAGTCTAACCCAAAATTTGCAAGCTTATCAGCACAATGATTACCTTCATGAAAAATGTGAGTTATCTTCCACTTCATAACATCACAATTCTTCATGGATTTCCTCCATCTACCCCTCAGAGACCACGGGACAATTTGAGGAGAAGAGAAAGCTAGGCATACCAACGAAGACTCGCACTCAAATCAGACATGCCTATAACCACCAGCCCAAGAAGATTCAGTGGCCAATATAACCCCCATAAGCTCAGCATTTAATGATAGTCATTGTACAATGGTTTGAATTTTGATGTTTGTCAGTGATAGAAAAGGGAATAATAAGAGGGTGTGGAAAGTTTATTGAAGAAGGAAATTTAAAAATTAATTAGGTGTTTGCTGTTAACAGCTGTTGTGGGTAGGGGACTGAGACTTTCTTTTAGGAAGGAAGTCTTTATATTCTTTTCTTATGTGGTAGATCAGGAGTGAGGATAGTAGTTTTGTGACAGGAAATGCACTGTGAAGGGAAGTATTTTCCTTCATAAACCTGTATTAGGTAGTTTACTGAGAATTGATAGTTTTGAGGGACAGTCCCTACAATTTCTCTTCTGAGTTTTACCTTCTTTGTGAAGGCTCTTAACAGCCAGGGTTTTTCCCCTACAGCAATTTGTGATACCTGAGTTGGATCTCCTGGTTATAGAAGGTCAACCTCTATATAATGTGTTCTTACTCATAGAAAAGCAAAAAGCATATCATAGTTGCTAGATCAAGTACTAAAGCGGAATATTGAATTACGGCTCTCACGTTTTAACTCTTATTGTTAGAAAAAAATCTTCAAAAAGGGCCAATGTGAGAACACATGTCATTTCATCCCAGAAAATCTGAATCTAGCTTTTGTGAACTTCAATGATCAACTAACTTATCTCCCCTCATGAATGTCTTTCTGAGCTCTAAGAATTACCTATGTATAAAGTTGGGTGTTTGTGCCATGCTGAGGGTAATTTTAGAAAAACAAAATCGGAAATCTGTACTTAGTCTCCTAGCATTGTCAAATTTTATAATTAGAAACAAGTTTGAAATCAACTCCAAAAGAAAGATGAATATATACCATGAGGAAAAAGTTATTTCAGGAAGAGCTTACCGTCAAGGACAGCTGTCCACCAAGAATAAAAACAGCAATAAAGCTATTTATCTGGGCAAACAACCTTCTTCTTCCTACAGAGCTGGTAACTGTGGTGGCAATCACACTCACTTTCTGCAATAACAGACTCTAAGCTTCAGAGGAAATTTACAGACCTATGGGTGCTTGAAAATCCAACTTAAATCAAACAGAAACATATATAGCTTCGGAAATCAATCATCAAAAATACATATTGTGTTCAAATAGTATTAATTAAATTGTCTGTATGGGTTGCACTTATGTATTCATTAATAGCTTGCTTGCAATAAATTAAAGGGGTTGTTATAATTATAAAAATAAGTTGGCAGATCCTATATATATGCATTATTAGAAATGTTTCTATTTATTTCCATATCATATCTTTATTATTAGAGGATATCAAATCTCCACTGATTTTTCTCTCTCAGCGTAAATGAAGCTTCTATATTGTCTCAGAATCCTTCAGTTCAATGTCTATCTCTTTCCTATAGCTTAACATGGAATCTGAAGCCTTCTTCTAAATCATGTTGGCCTGATACACCCATTGTCTCTGAAGGACCTTTTTTTTTTTTTTTTTTTTTTTTAATTTTTTTTTTAATTTTT
>Ga0099824_1008424_pt1 | contig 13192 bp, 10 predicted proteins | sample SiratrowhiteBW_FD_76837 | JGI IMG/M metagenome (GOLD analysis project Ga0099824, IMG submission 76837) | Root nodule microbial communities of legume samples collected from California, USA - Siratro white BW | ecosystem: Host-associated > Plants > Roots > Nodule | place: USA: California... | reverse complement strand
TAAAATATAATATATATATATATATATATATATATATATATATATATATATATATATATATATATATATATATATATATATATATATACACGTATACATTTAAAATTTGGTATAATATTATTAGTTATTATTTTTTAATATTTTCGTAAAACTAAAATTTGGATTTAATATTAAAATATAAATATTATTGATTAACATGTTCAAGTTGAAATTAAAATGTGTAAAAGAACATTTAAAAAAATACTATTGAAAGTAAAAAAAATCATCAAATATAGGAACGGAACATAAAACTGTCAAAATTACTCTAAATCAATACGTGATTGTTTACCAGAAGGTTCAGCGTAATTTCTTTTAAGACCTTTTAAAGGTAATAGATAATTTAATAATTAGAATTTAATACTTTGAATGAATAGATAATATTAATTATTATTATTATTATAAAAATTTTATCATATATTAACTCTTTTATGTATTAATAACAATTTTTATTAAAATTTAAATTATTACAATATTTATTATTAATTTATCAAACTAATTATTTTCAATTTATATTTATTTTTCCTCATTTTGTACATCTTTTAAAGGGAAATTCAATGTCAAAATTTGGTTCCAAAAAGCAACTGCTTGAATTTGGTTTCTTTGTAAACTATCCTATATTCGAATAAATATTTCCTCCCAGTGTCTTATTGGGGTTTTTGGGACAAAGTGTGTTGGCTGGGAAACTTTTTTTCTGCATTAATACAATATATTATTATTATTAAAATAATTGCTATAAAAAAATAATGAAGCATAATGAAAATTATCTCCTTATGAAAAATAAATACTTTATTATTACATATAAATAAAGATAATGGATTTCAAGGTTTAAAAACTAATTTAAATTAAGTTTCATTACTACTATAACAATTCAAAATCCAATTATCTTAAGAAAAATAATAGTTCTTTTCAATTTGACAAAGAGCATCTACATTCAAGTTTCAAAATTCAATTTAAACTAAAATTAACTAAATACAAGTAAGTGTTTAAGAGAATTTGTTGCTGAAAATTTTAGATCGAGTGGTGAAACTTTCTTGTAGGCAATGGTGTGTGCTTGTTTTACGTTGAGTGTGTGAAGATGGATGGATGAATTGGTTTTGGTTATTGTGAAACCTTGAAAATGAAGAAATGAAAATTGCGTTAGAGAAGATTGTGATGTTGATGAGAAATTGGAACAAAGCCAAAAGAGGTTGAAGAAGAAGAAGAAGGAAGATGCAATCTCTCTTTCAAAATTGCTTCAAGATCATGTGATCTTATTCATCCATGTAAGCATTTCACGAATAATTTGATTTGTAAACATTAAGCAATAAATCATCAGTACTTATGTTGTGCAAAATTGTCAACTATGATGTCTTGAAAATTGGATGATGAGTTAGTGATAAGATTAAAATTCTCTAACTTTTAAATTCATAAGACTAAATGAACAATCAAAATTATTGGAATTGAAATTGTTCTCACACAGAAAAACTGAAAATGGTGGAACAAAAAAGGCATTTCATCTTTCTCAGTGGAACTAAAATGGTAAAGGAACAAAAATATACTTATCTTAAAAACTAATACAATTTTAATCTAATTCAATCAATCTTTTATACAAAAATTAAAAATGCACTAAAAAAATTCAAGACCGCTTTCATTCTAAATTAAAGTTAGTACACGTGCACATACATTAATAATAATTCAACATTTTTTTATATAAAAAAATTTTCCTAGAAAGAAAACAAGGGCACTTAAACACTGAAAGTGTATATTGTTGCCCTAATATCCAATTTTCCTCTGAAAGTGACTGTTTTCCTTTGCAAGAAATGTGAATAATTAAAATTTGCATGCCCCACATGCCAAATAGGTCAAATTCAAGTCAAATACGTTGGAAAGAAGGTTAAAGTATTTCTTTTATTTGTTAATTATAGGTTGTTCTTTTCCTCTACACATCCACCTAATAAGCAACATGTTGCCAATTTTTATTGGTCATTCAAAGCTTGAATTCTAGTTCTTCAAGTAACATATCTACCCATCTTCTTTCAATTCTCTTTCATACCCTTTCTTCTCAAGTCATCTACCTAATTTTTAAATTATAATATTTCCATCTCCTCAAAATTCAAAGATTTTATATTGTGTTTATGAAATTAATTGCCACTAAATTTATTTTCTATTTGTGATGTTACATGTGTTAATAAACCACTTATTAACTAACAATAAATATTAGTTGAGTGTACATGACTCCTACCAATCAATATCTTGGCCTCCATTGAAGCTATTTGGAGCCAAGAATAAAAATATGTATAATTGTAGTACAAAAGAAAATGATATATGAGCTAAGGTTTTTTCCTTCTTTTTTTATTGATATTTATTTTCCTTTTTATTTCAATGTCCATATCCAATAATTGCTTAAAAATATGATCAAACTTTGACATCATTTCGGATAGGCCTTCTTTCTATCACATTAATATGATGATGTTGACTTCCATAAGCTAGCTTCACCCCAGAAGTTCTAGATTTTCTAGTTCTTGACAAATAAGATTCAACCTTGTTTATGTTCAACTCATTATAACGAGAAAAAAAAAATGGTAAATTAAAAGTTTGGTTTTCACTTTCAATTACAAGAACTATAAAATAACCTTTTTTTTTTTCTTTAGTTCATGTACAAATATTAAAAAAAAGTAAAACTAATATGACTAATTTGTCACTAAAATTGAAGAACAGAAGTTAACAAACATACCCTAATATTCATGTGGCCAGACATCTCTTTTCTGACAAAAACATGTTAGATTGTCTCATTGATCAACAGCACCTTATGCAGCATAATTGATCAGATCACAATATGAAAAATGGATGGGGGCATTTAACCTTAAACACCACCACTTGCATGCTTATTCATGCCATAATAATTATTTTTGACTCGTGATTAGCACAGTTAGGTGAAAATTTTGCATGATCCACAGTGCAAAGTTAAGAAAATGAAACTATATGCATCATTAGGCACAACCTTGATCCAAAAAATCATGTAAGCAAAGCAAAAGAGTCATTATCTGCACCTCTAAAAATATCAGAACAGGTTAAGAAAACAAGTACCCCTCATTGGAAATGTTGTGGCTATGCTAAGATGCAAAATTGTGTCAGTCATTCCTACGCCAAAGTAGGGTCACAATCCTCTCAACATTGACACAAATTGCTAGTTGGATTAGGTGGGCAACCATTTACCACACCACACAATATCAAAATCACTTGTCCCCGCCAGAATTCAAAAAAAATTTTCTTGGATTATTTTTGTTTATGTCATACATAAAGAATGCATTTATGAAGGCCACGTTATGAACAAACAAACATTACCCCTTCGAGTCCTACGCATGCATGAATGTATCAGATAATCACTTTAAGTCTTATCCACTTGAATTCAAAGAGAGAAAAAACTAATAAACTTTACTTTAATTCCAAAATAAAATAAAATAATAAGAGGGGGAGATAAAGAAAAAAAAAAAAAATCTTTGCGTTTGTCTTAATTTTCTCAAAGGAAGAGAGAGAAAGAAGGAAACTTCTCAAAAATTGAACTCCAATTGCTTTCTCAGCAACTCTTACTTCATAGGAAATATAGCTATAGAGGAAGTTGGCCAACGGTTAACTTCCCTCCAAACCTTGAGAGTCTCTTGTAATCAAAGCAAAGTTCAGTAGTCGATTCTTGGTCACCTTCTGAGACTCAAACTTCACCTTCCTGACATACCCTTCATACCAATCTTCCCTTTCTGTTTCCTACCTCCCTTCTATATACACTTAATCTCCAACTCCCCTTCTTCACACTCACTAGACTTCTTCACCCTCTCAGACTTGTTATGCTAAAGGGTTCATGGCATGCCCTTGAAACCTTGGTTTGTAATTATAGAACCAGTTTGGTTTTGGTGCCAAGTTTTTGAGCTGTGGTGGTGCAGACTTTTGAAAATTTCTCCAAGTCCTGCTTTTCAAGAATATTGGAGCTGGTTTCAATTAGTAGACAACTTTGGCTGCTGAATTTCTTGCTCTTGAGCCCTCAATAGATGGTATTTTTAAATTAAAGCACAGTGAAATTTCTTGAATGCTTCTTATGCCTTTTTAAATTATCTCCAAGATTTCAAATAAGTTTGGCTCTCTCCTTCAATTGTTAAATGGTATGTACTGAGAATCAAACAAGACTTGGTCTCAGGCAGACACACGTTTTTCAATTTTGGACTAGTTCTGATCTGAATACATATATAGAGGCAAAAGGGGTATCTTCTCTTCATTATCCTCTATTCAATTCATTTCCAATCAGTACTCCAATTAATTGAAGCAGCATGGCTTCGTTTCCTTCAAATTCTGCATCAGAACATAGCTTGGCCAGTGCAGAAAACAGCCACCCTCAAACCTCTTCACCTTCTTTCATGACTAGAGTGGCCATGAGAGTATCTAGATCAAGATGGTTCACCTTCTTGAGAAGAGTATTCCATTACCAAAATGGACCAAGATCCGCTCTTGGTTCCAACCCCTTCAATTCTAGCACTTGGATGATGCTGGAGTTGATTGCTTTACTGGTCCAGATAACAAGCACAACACTCACTTTGGCCATTTCAAAGAGTGAGAAGCCTATTTGGCCTATGAGGGTGTGGATAGCAGGTTATGATATTGGGTGTGTCCTTAATCTGCTGCTAGTTTGTGGCCGCTACTATCAACTCCATGTGACTCAAGGAGGTGGTCTTCACATTTCTGATTTGGAACAGCAGAGAAACAATGAAGAATCAAGGTACCCTTTGCTATTCATTTCAACAATTTTCCTTTCATTATCATTAGCAATTGGTAGTACCAATAAGTTAGAATTTATAAGATACTCATTGTGTGAATGTGCTGAAAACTTGCCTAGTTAAAATTAGAAAATGTTTGACTCCATTGGTTTTATGGCTGAATTCAAACAACTTCGAGACACAACCTTCTGTCATAAAAAAAATCTAATAATTATACTGTTGAACTTTAACTGAGTAGCATAGTATTTCAACAAGAAAATATGGATCTGCCAAAGATGGACTTTTAATTTTTTGTCCTAAGGGAGAGCCCAATTATTGTAGTGGGCCTACGGGTTTGCACATGGTGCACATGGGGAAACAGAGCTGGAAAGGGGTCAGAGCATTGATGAAGATTGAAACTCTTGTAATTTCAATAATGCTAATGCACCTCAACTTTCATCACATAAGTTAGGACATGAAGACAATATATCATTTTAACTTTAAAGCATGAAGTAATAAAAAATTTCAGAGTGAAAGAAAGGGAATGAGAAAGTGCCTAATATTTTCAATGACAAAGAACCTGTTGGAGCAGCAACCAAGCCAAAGATAGGCCAGACAATAGGTTATTGCTTAGCACAATTATTTTTGAATTCGGTTGACCTAACCTAACTTTTATTGGGTCAATAATGAGGCACCATTTTCCACGTTTGATGCCTTCAATTCAAACAAAGATGCTAATAGCATTTTGTTATTAATAAGCATATATCATTAGTTTAGAGTTTTTGCATTAGAAATCACTGTTGGTGAAAATTTTAAACTAATTACAACAAAACCTACTATTTAATGAGAAGCACATGAATGTTATCAAATAAAAATGTATTAAACAACAAAACCGTTCTATGTTCGGTACATAAATAAAACTTAATCTGAAATTGATTTTGAACTTGGCATGATGCAGTGTGTTGAGGGGCTCACATTTGATGGACAAATGCAGAAGTTCACTGGAGCTATTCTTTGCCATATGGTTTGTGATGGGCAACGTTTGGGCCTTTGACTCACGTTTTGGGTCATTCCATCAAGCACCAAAACTGCAGGTGTTATGCATGATCCTACTTGCTTGGAATGCTATATGCTACTCTTTCCCTTTTCTGCTGTTCTTGCTCTTGTGTTGTTGTGTGCCTCTGATGAGCACCCTCCTTGGATACAACATGAGCATGGGATCCTCTGCAAGAGGGGCATCAGATGATCAAATCTCACAAATCCCAAGTTGGAGATACAAAGGTGCTCACACCAACTTGGACTTTGCCAATGACTCTCAAACCACTCAAAGATTGATCAATGATGATCCAGTAAGTGACATTATTACCATAGAGAATTTGGAAAGTTTTGATTTTGACTTTGATATTTCATATTGAACTGAAATTGTGGTGTTGGGTGAATCAACAGGAATGCTGCATTTGCTTGGCCAAGTACAAAGACAGAGAAGAAGTTAGGCAATTACCCTGTTCCCATTTGTTCCACCTAAAATGTGTGGATCAATGGCTAAGAATCATATCATGTTGCCCCCTTTGTAAACAAGGATTACAAAGGTAGCCATCATACACAACATCAAGAACATTGATCAATATATATTTCCAATTACTTTGTATTTTTTTTTTCCCTCTTTGGTTACATGAGTGAGTTTGTACATGTACAGAAGAGGTCACCAGTAACCAAAAAACTACACCCTATACTTGATGATTCTTAGGAGTGAATCATTCCCCTTACTTTTCAAATTACTCCATTGTTGTACAAGCTTTTTCTCCCTTATTATCATGTCATCTAAATCTCGTTGTAAGGTGTATTCAATAATGAAGTAAATATTTATATTTGCTCCTAAATTTTTGTATAATAAACTTATTTAGAGTACACTGTTATTTATTTTGACTTTTTTACTTTGATCATGTTATTAGTAAGTACCAAATATTTATCAGTTTTCTCAAGTACTAATTATTCCTAAATATTTAATAGACCATTTTTAATGTTTTTTTTTTTTTAATATATTTAGAATATTCAAACATGAAACATGACTCATGGATACCGAATCTAGTATTACTCAAAATTATTGTGTTTTTTTTTTTTTAATTTAAATGCAACTTTTTCTTATTTGAGTTTAATTTTAGTAATTGAGATACTTGTTAAAATAAATTAAGTTGGGAAAAATAATCCTTGATATGTAGGATCCTACATCAAACTACATTACCATTTTCAGTGTTGGGTTGATATAGATTTTGCACCATTACTGAACTCAACTCAAGTGATTCCATTGCACGTGTAACGTGTAAAATCTTGAACAATTTAAGAGAATGTTTAGGTAGGTTGGTTTATTGGTTATAATATTATATGAGTTTGATTTCACTGGGATAAGGTTTTGATGCAGTGTTTGATCAAAATTTGAGACTACATGTTCTCACACACAAAAATTAATTATAATTTATTTGGAATAAAAAGATAACATAAAAGATTTTCTTTTTGGCATCTAATTATGAATTACTGTATAATTAAAATTAATATTTTTTTAAAAGTTGCTTAAAAATTATATTTAGATTGGCTTGATATTAGTTAGTTATTTTTTTATTTTTTAATCTTAATTAATATTATTTAATTTCTAAAGTTTATATCTTTTATTCAATAAATCTCAAGTACCACAAGCACAACTATTTGATTGTGAGTAATTTTATTAAATCTCTTTGTTAATAATTAAGTTCTATATTTAACTCTTTAAACAAGTTACATTTCATGATCAGATTAATGTACAAAGTATATCATAATTAAACTTTAAGCAAGGTATTTTCATTATTTTAAACCAGTAACCAATCACATGGGTTAATTTAAAAAAAAAATCGTGAAAAGATAGCTTTCTTTATTAAAAGTTAAAATCCACATCAAGATAATGAATACGATTTTAAGATTATAATATTATATTTTTTAAATAAAAAATTGATACGTGTAATTTGACAGGTGAAGTAATAAACTTACCTTTTTTTCTAACACTTTTTTTACTCTATAGAATTTTTTTTTGACACTTTAGATGGTTTAATATCTAAAGTTTTAAAAATTACATAAGAGTTTATATTTGTTAACATTTCTCTTAATTTGTATTCAATGTTTATTTTTCAAAAAGTTGTGTTGAAATGGTTGATAGTTTAAAATTATTGAAATCAATTTCAAGAATCTAATTATTGAAAAAAAAGGCGAGAAATTGATTAATTGTATCCCCAGATGATTGATTTAATTCTGCAAAATATTAATGAATTTGAAAAAAAGTTATTTTAGTTATAAAAACTATGTTAAATGAATTAAAAAAATATATCTTTTCCTGCAAGAATGTTTAATAATGAATATATATATATTCTTAGCTTTTAGTAAAAACCTTAAATTCACATTGATTATTAAAAAAAAAAGTGTAGGTTAATTGAATTCAAATTATAAAGTGGACTACTTTTTATTTTGATGAAAATCATTTCATTAGATTTTAAATTCTGATTCCATTTGATTCTTGATAAATATCACACAAGCTTAAACTATGTTTTATGGAATGGTTGATAGATAACTGTTCTTACCCGAGTTGGTGAGATAGGTACAATAACTATATTTTTCAAGCATGATAATTATATCGTTTAAACATATGATAAAATGTTTTTTCTTACAGCTTGTATGATGAAATGTGTGAAAAAATATAAGAAAATTTAATTCTTTAACTGAATCTTAATATTTTAAAACGATACTTTCTGAATATTATCAAGGGATGCCTTGGACAAAATTATCTAACCCTTTTTAAAATTAGAAAATGAGTCATCATAATTAAATTCATTTTTTATAAAATATAAAATGAAAAAAGAAAACACAATAGATATAAAAATTGATATCTGAAACTTGTATGCTTTTAATATTTTAGAACTTTATGACGAATGTTTTCAAGTATTAACTTACCCTCAATATTTACAAAAGATATGAAAATATATTTTTATTATTAAGTGAAAAAATGTCATGATAAAAAACTTAAAGAAAACCAAAAAAAAAAAAATGTCTTTCCCCTTATATTATTAAAAAGGAGCTAATTTTCAGCACTAATTTTATTTATTTATTATACTAATGTAAAATGAATATTTAATAACCTAATTAGAACTAAAATTTGCACATTAAACACTTCACAGTTTATTTACTCTTACAATACTAGGAGGTAGTCCTCTCCCACAAACTCAAGTGCCAAATCACTTTTATAACAACTTCCAGTTTTCACACTTTATTTAGTACAACACAACAATAAATTAATTAAAAACCATAAAAATGTTGGAAAACAGTGAACAAGTATATGGAGACATTTTGGGGTTAATTTTTGGTAAAACAGTTATAGAAAGTTAGCAATGGTGATCAAATGACACCCTAATAAAGGAATATTATTTTTAACTGATTCTCTTTGTGCCTCATTTTTGTAGAAAAAAAGGGTAACAACTTGTGGTTACAGATTGTTGATTTGGTTAAAAAGAACCACACTTGAAATAAAAATGGTTGATTTGATAAAAACCACATATTTGTGATAACAAAATTAAGTTAGTCAACAACATTCCCAATGATTTAGGCTTACTTACGGTTGTTTTTAATGGAATTTTCAGTATTCTTTCTTTTGTGGGAAGCATAGCAATTGAAAATATCACCTTCTTCTCTTTTACTCCTGCTCAGAATTCAAAGAACATTGAGAAGCTGGTTATTGTTCATTCAAGGGAGGAATTGATCTGCTTTTTGCATGCCATATCTCACAAACACAGGTAAGTAAATGTCTCTTAATCTTTTCTTTCTAGTATTCTTTTGCTTTTACTTTCATTCACAATACATACACATGCCTAACCTTCATAATTTTTTTATGGAATTATCTTGTATTCATGAATTTTCATCCATAACAACAACCATGTTTCTTCCTGTATAAGTTAGATTATGTTGATTAAACATGAAATGTTATATATATATATATTTATTGTGTGATTCTTTGTCATATCAAAATATTTTAATATTTTCTATCCTCATCTTGCTGTTTTATGAGACTTTTACTTTTCCAAACTTTCTTTAAATCAATACTAAACTTTTCTTTAATTAACATTATGGAATATTAGCAAAACTTGTATCAATTAAAAAATCTTTTCTAATTTTGTTTTTTCTTTGTTCTAATTCATTATATGTAAAATAATGAACTGATTATGTTTATACCCATCAAATGATTAAACATCTTCTAATGGTGCAAGACTATGTTAATAAAAATAAATTATTCTGCTCAAACATTTACATGTTCCATCTTGTTTAGAAAACAACGAGATTTACCAATAAACACTAAAAATTAGAAATGTTTTATCTATAATTGTTTTAACTTCAAATCCGTCAAAATGATATCATTAAAGTCAATCAAAATTTATGAGGTATAGTCTTCTTTAAAATTTCCTCATAGTTTTTTATCTTAAAAAATAAAAATATATTAAATGATTAAAGAAGAAAGATGTACTTAGATTAACTATAAACATTAAATAATAAATGAATTGCATTAATGTCGATGTTCTTTCAAAAATTAGTTTCTTGCACACATTATATTTGAAGGAAATAGGAGTTGAAGTTTGTTGATGTAATGTGGAATTTGTTAATAGGAAAAATTTGTGAAGGGAGAAATATGGAGCCAAAGGTTGACCAAAAGCCACCAAAGATCATGCTCAGTAAACTTCCAGAGTTGGACGTGGAAACCCTAAAGAAGAACTCACACATGCTTGTGTCACCAACATCATCATCTCAAACCCTAACCAGAAAAAGATCACCTGGGAGGATGAATTGTCTATGCTCACCCACCACACATGTTGGTTCCTTTAGATGTCGCCACCATCGATCTTCCCAAATGCGTCGAGGAAAATCCGTTGGTTCCAACCTCGCCGAATTGGGTTCAAAAGCTGGTCCCATCAGTGACTCACTCCAAGCTCAATAGCTTCCATTGCATTGCCAACAATGAATGAGGTTGCACATATACATACATAATAGGGTAAAACCATGCTTTCATCTTTTCAACTGTAAAAGCCTTCTCATATTCATCTTTGAAAAAAAAAAATAAAAAGCTTTGTTATTATTATAAATAACTCATGTGACTCTTCAAGTGAATGATAACTTTACTTTCAAGAACTCTTTCTTAATCTTGTTACTTTCAAAGATTCAAGTGACAATGTCTTGTACTTTTGAGGACCAAATTTACCATTTACATAACCACCATTGAGTTTTTACAATAATTGTATATCATAAATCACTTAATAACATGACCACCTACACTATAATTTGACATATTTAACTAAAAATAAAGAAAATTTATTATAAAATATTAAATCTAAGAAAATATTAAGACCGTGATTCTCACTAATCAAATATGCATGAAAGAGTAACACCAATTTAACAAAATAATATTATGTAAGTGAATATGTGTGATACTGGCAAAGAAATGTCTGATTAATGCTTTTCCAAAGAAGTGGTTAGAGTTTTCCTAAATTAACACCAACATTACCAAATTTTACGGTGTAAATGATAATAATAACAATATTAGTATTACAACAAATTTATATTTGAATGTAAAATCCGATATATATTCGTAAAAAGATAGATATTGAATCAATAAAATAAAATAAAAATTGTTTTCTTAAAAATTGTTTAACAATTTTCTAGTACACTAATCCAAATTGAAAAACAAAACATTGATTTTATTTTATTCAATATTACATTAAAGTATTTAATTTTTGTGTTTGATTTAAACGATTATTTAATAAAAAGAAATCGTAAGTTTCCTTATTTCTAATTAAGTACTACTTAGTCCATCTTAAAATAAAAAATAAAATGATACGGCTTAAATATTATTATTTTTTATTTAAAATAAACTATAATTATCAAAAACATGTCATTTGTAAAGATTATTAGATCAGTAAAATTTAAGATTTTTTTTACACAAAAACTTAAAAAATATAAAAAGAAAGTTAAATAAAAAAGGTAGCTGAAGATTTTAAAGAGTCTGCAGATTTTATTTTGAAAAGATATATACATACCACAGAACCCTATACACGAGACACTCGATTACATACACAAGAATTACACAACTTGAAAGAGAAAAATTATTACGCACCCAATTCACAGAGAAAAAGGATCAAAATATTCAAAGTTTACAGTTGAATTATACAGAATAGAAGGACGAACCATAGTCTTCTAATAAAGAACTGGTCTTCAACGGGTACACGTTTTATTACTTTCTTATGTGCTCTTTCATATGTCCCAAGTATGTGTCTTCGTATATTCCATAATACAGTATCAGAAAAACACCTTAGAAACATCAAAACCATAGCACCTAGATTATACTTTTTATTCACTAAATTTCAAACTGAAATTTCTTATCAATTATCTTTTTGTAATCACAAAATTTCAATCCAAATTGTTTGTTCAACTTACGTTTCTTCTATCTTTAATCAACCTACGAATGACGTGAATGATATAATAATTAAAAAAATATTACATTCATATAAAAGTTAATAATTTATATCATATTTATTACTCTGCCGCAATCTTTTATTACTTTTTATATCTTTTCAATTAATATTTAACATGTTAATTACTTAAGATTTTACCTTATTGATAATCATATTTTAAACCAGTATCTTTTATTTTTTTTTCTTAATTATCTAACAAATTAATTATTAAATATTCTAACTTTTATTTAAGAATTTAAATAAATAGAAAATTTTGATATATTTGTAGTGATATAGAATTAGTCTACTACATTTTTATCACAAATCAATTTTTACTCGTTACAAAACTATAATATGAAAAAATTAATACGTCATTCTCCTTTTTTATTAAGGTGAATGTAGTGATCAAAATTTGTTTTCACTGATATTTTTCTTTGTTGTGCTTAATATTTATATGAGTTCGATTACTTTATATTTGTTTAATTAAAATTTGATCCACATTAAAAAAAATACTATGTTTATTGAAACACTTGCTAAAATCTTAAAATTTATTTAATATTATTGTATCAAGAGAAAAAACCATTGCTTATAAAGGTTAAAGTAAAAAGTAATTTAATAGAGAAAATATAATACATACTATAGTTAAATCATAAATAAATAAATAAATTTGTTAATTTTATATTAATTATTCTAAAGATTATACTTTATATAATGATATAAATTAAAAATAACTTTTAGTAAGGAGCTATTTTATTTTAATTTTTATTATTACTGCTTATAACTTCAAAATATATATATATATATATATATATATATATATATATATATTTTTTTTTATATTTTTTTTTTTTTAGAGAGAGTATAAAAAAACATATATATTATATAAAAAAGAGTGTGGAGTGTATATAGATAGTTTTTGTG
>Ga0099824_1008422_pt1 | contig 13197 bp, 8 predicted proteins | sample SiratrowhiteBW_FD_76837 | JGI IMG/M metagenome (GOLD analysis project Ga0099824, IMG submission 76837) | Root nodule microbial communities of legume samples collected from California, USA - Siratro white BW | ecosystem: Host-associated > Plants > Roots > Nodule | place: USA: California... | reverse complement strand
TATATATATATATATATATATATATATATATATATATATATATATATATATATATATATATATATAGTTATGTATGTATTTTTTAAGTGTGTATTATGATATATGGAGAGAGATATTTAAGGTGATATTTCTGATGAGGATTGAAAAAAATTATATTAAATGACATTGAATGCATTTTACTAACTTGGTTACTAAACAAGATTGTATTCATTGGTTATCTGTCTTTAATTAATAGAATATCTCTCACTTGTTGAGCTAATTAAAAATCTAGCAAAAGTATATGCTTTTCTAATGTTTAACATGAGCCTTTTTATGGTTATTATCTAACATTTTGTCTTGAATGTTGGGAACATGTTCTTTCTCCAAATATGCTTAAAGAACAACATACAAAGCTTTGAAAAATAACATGAAATAATAATTTTGGTTATAAAAACACTTAAGTTCCATTTAGGATATAAAGTGTAAATGTTATTTTGTCTAATCTACACTCTAGACTATATATAATTTATTGTAATGTGTGGATGACATGTAATCTATTTGTGTTGTGGAAATAATATTTGAGCTTTTGCAATGTTTAAACAATATATTGTCAAATATTGATATTTTAGATCATATTGCTTGTGATATCTCAAAATTTGTTTATTTGTATGTTATTTATTAAAATAAGATTTTTAATTACTTTCTTATTTTTGGTCTCTCTTCTTCTTTCGCTCTCATTTTGAATGATAATATCATTAAAAGGCATTGGTGTTAATCTCACTTTGAATGACCATATCAACAAAAGGCATTGGTGAAGAGAGACAACTCTACACTAAGATGTTGGTTAAGCATAAAGGATAAAATATGCAAATAGACATAAAAAACTTGATTAGACTGCGATTCCAAAATGAGCTTTCATTTCAACATGAAGGACAATACAAATTGTATCCCACATTTTTCTTTGGCAAGTATATATTTATAGTATTTATTATATTCAATTTTTAATAAAAATACAATTAATGATGTACATTGTTTTGACATAATTGAAGATGATTATATTCTTTTGTAATGCATTTATATTGCATTTTGACATCTTTATCATGTCATATAAACTCCTTTACTCTCCATTTCAAATGTTTTTCTTTTATCACTTATTACAATGCTTAACTTTACAACTTATAATGCAAAAAACAAAAGAAGGTGTTGAGTTGTATTTTACATAAAACTTTTTTATACTTGATAACTTTTTTTTTTCTTTAAAGGATATTTTAAAAGATTTTTTTCCTTTAATAAGTAAAAGAGATAGACAAGAGATTTTATATTCATATATCCTAAATATCGAGACTACTTTAGTTTTAAGCAATCTCAAAATTCATTAAAAGAGTGTTACAATAACTTTTTTATGATATTTCATATGTTGAGAAATTTGATGGAAAGAATAAGAAGATCTTTACTAATAAGTCATAGTTAACAAATAAGCAAATGATAATCACTTTATACCTTAAGACAACAAGTTTTTAAATATTTTTTATTTATATGTTACTCAACTTGCTTATTTTTATTTTATGTGAGTCTTCAACTCACCTGAAAGTAAGGCTCATCTTGAGATACTGATGCTTAAAAATGTTTTTAGTTGTAGGGACTACCAATATGAAAGAAACTAGTACTTGAGGAAAATATTTTTAATGTCTAGGATTTAGGGTTTTTAGTGTTTTAGTATGAATTGAAGTCTCACATTATTTATAAATGATTAAGTTGAATAACATATAAGATAGAAAAAATAAATTATCATGTGTTGTTGGCTTGTGGCAAATTAATGAAAATTTTACTAATATTTTAACCTATTATAAATGAGAAAAATTCATAAATTTATTACACTATATAGTATCAAATATTGTTATGTTATTGACTCGATGTTAAATATTTTGATATTTTGAGAGATTTTATCCTTCTTTTTATTTAATTTTTTTTATAATTTTTTAGATATTTGTTGATTGAAATTAACTAAGTAAAATTAATTTTAAAAATGTTTTTGACCCTTTAAATTTCTTCAAAAAGAAAATAATAGTCTATGACTTTTATAAGTTAACCTATATATTTATGATTTTATAAGGAAAAATCAATTATACACCTTTTTTATATTAGATTTACACAATTTTGTTTTCCTTACATCATTTATTTAATATTGGGTAAAATTATACTAGAATGTTTCGATTAGAAAATATTACACTTTTATCTATTAAAATTTATAATATTGTCACAGTTACACTCCCATCCTATTACGAAACTATTCTTGTTAACATAAAATTGTTACGTAAAATGCATGCATTTACACATTTTTACATCTACAATGTGTATCTAATAGATTTTCGTTAATATCATAGTCCCGGGGAATATGATTTTGCCATTTATGAGATTTGTTTTTAACATACACTGAAAAAATGTTCACTTGTGAGATTTCTTTTAACATACACTGAAAATATGTTCTTGTGTGTATGGAAGTTTTTGTAAAGTGAAAGAATGGAAACAATATAAATACCATACTTCTCTTGATCTCTTTCAATCTATCTGTGGTTACCTGTGATAACTCATTTTATAAACAGACAAGGAATAAAAACTTTGGTTTGAGAAAATGAAAATGATAGGTAAAGAAAAGGAATTTAAAATTTGAAAAATAAAAAGCAGTATTTATTTGAATAAAATGTATTTTAGTTTTTTTAAGGGAAAAAACAAAGATTACATAGAGGTAACACGCGCAGTTTGAGGAGAGTGAGGTAGTGTAAGATAGGGTCATAAATACAAGGTACAGCGTAGGAAGGGCATTGGTCGCTTGGAGAACGAAAGAGGCAAAGGTGGCCCTCTTCCCGTACTCTTGGATTGGACTTTTCTGGAAAGAGTTTCCTTTTACTACTATTATTCTCATTTCCTTTTCTGATGCCAAAACCTATCACAAACTCAAACACCCCTTCCTTTCTTTACTCTTTCTCCTTTCCCTTCTACACTCTGCTCAAAACTCTCAAATTAAATACTTATTATTTAATATTCCATCTCCTTCCCCAAAATACCCCTCCCCACCACCTCTAATTACTTTCCTTTTTTTTCCTCCCGTGGCACTCCACATGGTAAAACGTAGTCATAATCCTAAAAAGATAAAAAATGCTTGGAGGCGTGGATTGGAGAAGGGGCTTTGCGAAATGGTTAGCGATTAGAAGCTAACAAAAGCTATTTTTGAGTAATTATCTTTCTTTAGGACTCCTTGCGCTGTCTATTTCCATTACTGGGTAATTAGGAGCCAGAAAGACACCGTGGATGCTTTTCGATTTGGTTAACGTGGGAAAGTTGTTTAAGAAAGAGATGGTTCTTTCTTTCCCAATTTTCTCAACACTTATTTATCTCTCTGACCCCCTCTCTAATAAATAGAGAAAAAACAGTAAAAATGAAAAAAAAAGAAAGAAAGAGAGGGTGAATTAGAGGAAATAATAATAAAGAAAACAGAAATAGAAATATTTGTTTTTTCGAGAGTGACGAATGACAAGAAAAAGGACAATCTAGAGATGGAGAGAGAATGAAATTATGAGTCATTGAAAAGAAAAGAGAGAAGCAAGTGGTTAGAGAGAGAGAAGAAAGGAAGGGTGTTAAGGAGAGGGTGAGATGCTTTCGTCTAAGCTTGCTCAAACTGGCCTCGTCTATGCTGTATTGGGCAGTTGGGGAATACAAAGATCTTTGAACATCTCCTTTACTACATTTTTGCAACACCTACCTCTTTCTCTCTCTCTCTTCACTCGTCCTAGGTTTGATTTTCTTCTCTGAATTCCCAACCTCGCTACCTCTACCACTTCTCCTTTTTCTCATCTCCATTATTTTATTCTCAAACCGCGACAACACACCCCATAACACACACACGCACGCAGTTTCAATTTCTTCTGCTCTAGCCACCCCAAATTAAATTTAAAATAGAAGGGCAAGACAAAGGTTTGGTCTTTTGATGTGAGAGTGAGGAGCACAAACTTGGGTTGCTAGTTTTGGTTAATGTTAGAATGTGGGATCTCAATGACTCACCCGATCAGAGGAAGGACGAGGAATCCGAAGGGTGTTCTTCCCTCAAGACTTCCATGGACGGGGACGATGAGAACATCAAAGGCAAAAGGGTTGGATCTGTTTCCAATTCGAGCTCTTCAGCTGTGGTAATCGAGGACGGATCAGAAGAAGAGGAGGAGGACGAGGAGGAAGACGAAGAAGGTGGCAGAAAAAGCATGAAGAAACGAAGCAGCAAGATTTTCGGGTTCTCTGTGACCCAAGATTATGAGTCCATGGACAGTGACCACCCACCTGTGACAAGACAGTTTTTTCCGGTGGAAGAGGCTGACGTGGCGGTTGCATCGGGTGGTGGAAGCTCCACCTTTCCTCGGGCTCACTGGGTGGGTGTAAAATTTTGCCAATCAGAAGCACTTGGTGCTGGAAAGTCAGTTGAAGTTTCTCAGCCTATGAAGAAGAGTCGCCGAGGACCGAGGTCAAGGAGTTCTCAGTATAGAGGAGTCACCTTTTACAGAAGAACGGGTCGGTGGGAGTCTCATATATGGTTAGTGCTTTCCATTTCATAAGAAAAATAATGTGTACCTGAAGGTCTAAAAAATTGGAGTTTTCTCACCATCAAAATTTGATTCTTATCGGTTCTGTTTGTGTCCGTGGTATTGCAGGGATTGTGGAAAACAAGTGTATCTAGGTAAGCATAACGATAACAATGATTGTGTGTGTGAAGTGTGGCAGTTATTTTCCCTAAATCTTGTTTTAAGCGGCTAAAACCGTTTTTTTTTTCTTCTTTTGTGTTTTTTGTCTCGGCTATGATGTGGTAGAGACAAGAGTGAGTGTGTTGTGTTGTGTATGTGTGGGGAAATTTTATTGTGGTGACTGACTTGATGGTTTTGTCTGGGTAAATTTGTCTAGGTGGATTTGACACAGCACATGCGGCTGCTCGGTGAGCCCTTGCCCCCTCCTCTAGTTTACTAAGCTTGTAATATAACTTTTTCTATGCCTTGAACCGAATCAAATATAAATCACATTTCGTTGTGGAATATGTGAGCCTCAAAGAAAAACCTCTATTTCGTCTCTCTTTGCAGTGCCTATGATCGTGCCGCCATCAAGTTCCGAGGAGTGGAGGCCGACATAAACTTCAATATTGAAGATTATGAAGACGACTTGAAGCAGGTGGTCCGTTTACAAATTTTATTTTATTCCATACAAAAGGATTCATCCATGTCTCTATCTTATCTCGAACAGTAGTCATTCTCATAGAATACACCTTATCTTCTGCGGTTACTGTTATTTCTTCTATCTCGAATTATTCTCGTGATTTGGTTGGTTGTATGTGATGTTAATAGATGAGCAATCTTACCAAGGAAGAGTTCGTTCACGTGCTTCGCCGACAAAGCACTGGATTTCCGAGGGGAAGCTCCAAGTATAGAGGTGTAACTTTGCACAAGTGTGGAAGATGGGAAGCTCGAATGGGTCAATTTTTAGGGAAAAAGTATGTCTTCTTTTCTTTCCTTTTTTCTCTTTTATTTAGATATTCTCATTGTTCATGCTAAAGAATCTAAACTTCTTATCTTTGTCCTGACTAAGATTAACTCATTTGATTTGATTCATTAGGTACGTTTATTTGGGTCTCTTCGACACCGAGATTGAAGCTGCAAAGTAAACTATCTTGTTTTGCTTTCTTCCTTCCATTTACTAGATTGCATATCTCTAGCTAAGAACATTAAACTATTAATCATCATTAGGGTTTTAATTAATACCCATTTTACTATAGGGCTTATGACAAAGCAGCCATCAAATGCAATGGCAAAGAGGCAGTAACCAATTTTGATCCCAGCATCTATGAGAATGAGCTTAATTCCGGTAAGTAATGGAATTATTTTAGCTTTATTTTTTCAAAAATGGTGTTTATCTTTTATTAATTAATTAATCCACATGTATATATATGAAGGTGCAGAATCCACAGGTAACGGTGCAGATCACAATCTGGATTTAAGTTTGGGAAATTCAAGTTCAAAGGCTGGCAATAATCAAGGGTTGGGGAATCATGCCACAAATGCTGCAAATCATGATCAACACCTCCCGTCTGAATCTAATTGGCGAAATGGGCCAAGCAAGCCAAAGGTTGGTTGATAGTTGTTATTATATATAGATTTTGGTGGTTTGTGGATTCCTTTTAAGTGTTCTAATATAATATTGTTCGGTTTTATTTGTGTACTAATTTTTGGTTCAGCTGGTGAATATACTGCCAAAACCATGTAATAGAGGCAACAAGGACACACATGGAAGGGATGTGCACGGGGAGAGTGAAGCATTGAGGATGCTAAGTCAAACCCACCTTCATTCTCCAGCCTCCAGTGAAATGCAAAGATATGGTCCCTACAGGTCTCCCGGAGGAGAGTCTCAAATGCTTCAAAATTTTCCTCCCATTCACCCACCAAATTTTCATGTGGGTATCTCTTCAATTAATTTATTTCAGCTCATACATTAAAGAGAGATCAGAAAATATGGAAACACGAGCCCCCGCTATTAAGACACATTTTTAGTATTCGAGTTGTCAGCCCATTTATTTATTTATTTGTTTTATTTATGAGCATCTTATTATGCATAGGAGTATTTATATTTATTTATTAAATGTAGTTTCCCAGCAGCAGCATTGGAGGCCGTATTGGAAGTGATCTTTCATTGTCAATGGCCGATCAACAACAGTGGCAATCCGGGCCTCCACATTATTTAGCAACTGCTGCAGCATCATCAGGATTCCCACAACAGATAAGACCCTCTTCTCAAGGTTGGCTGCCGAAAAATGGGTTCCACACTCTCATGAGACCCTCATGACCCTGTATAGAAATTTTCTGCCTCGCCAGTTACATTCAAATGATCATAATCTGCTCCCTAAGAATATCATCACCCCCACCACCCCAAAAAAATCATTTTCTTTTCTTAGCATGTAAAAATGGATGCGGTGTTAGGCTGTGTCCATGTCCAACCTAGCCACCTCCTTTAGGAAGACCATAACTTGTTTAACTATTGAGGTGAAAAGAAAGGATGAAAGAAAAAAAAAGAATCCAAATTGGGTACTTATTTCTGGTCTTGGTCTGGGTCAGTCAAACTAACAAACGGACGAAATCTTTAACTAGATATTCTGGGCTCTGACTAAAATTTTATGATCTTGTATAACTCTGATTTATTGCTTTTCTGCGTTGTGGTATTTATGACAGCACCTATTCGTTTCTTAATTTGGGATGCATTGCTATCACCTACACATGGTTGTCAATTTGTTCCTTATTTCTCTTTGGATTGGGATTGGTCTTAAAAACTTTTCCAAGGAAAGATGCTAGCTTTGGTTGCTTAGAAGGGCAATGGTGGGTTGTTTAGCTTGACAAAAAACGTTGAGACAACTCTAGGTAAAGCTTAAACGAGCAAAAAAAGTTAAAGAAAAATAAAATTAGGAAGCAGGGAATTTTTATATATATTGATAGGAGTAGGTTGGAGGTGGAGGCAGGGAAAAATCAGAGATACAAAATGGTTTATTTTCTGGTGTCTTGGAAATATCATCGGATGGTGATGAATAGTCTCCATCAACGGTGTCCTTTGAATCAGTTCTCTCGGCCAAAAGCAGTCAGACAATGCCATTATGATGAGAGGGACCTATCATTGTTCGTCTAAAGCTCCAAAAGGACACTGATACATGGAGTGAGAGAGAGAAAAAAGAAGCAAAAGGGTATAATGGCGAAGGGGTTTTGAGAGGGTTTATCACTTTAACCATTGTCAGTTTTAACCTTTCCCACAAACATCTCAAGTGAGCGCATAATAACAATGTTAATTAAAAGTAAAAACAGGTGTTTGTTTCATCGTATCATATTAATATATAATAGGGGATGTACTTTTGTGGAGCAGAGACGTCATTGGTTAATGGATTGGTTGGGTTCAACGATTGTAGACATGTGAGTTTGAGAGGGAACAGCTTCTGACTCGTTAATGAATCAGACTCAATGTTTGATGATAAACTTTGTTATCTCGTAGGTTGCAAAAATAATAGTCTTCCCATTAAAATAATCACCCATTTGTTCCTTTGGCCCTTGTGTTTGGTAAACAATTAAAATATGGTTTTAAAGCATACACGTTTTCGTCATCACCAGCGTCATCTTAGATATTTTCAGCAAAAGTATGCTTCAAATAGTTTTAATATAAGACCCAAGTTTTAGGTTTCTTGTACTACTGCTGGGTTGTACTACCAAAACGGAAAAATAAAATAAAGCAAAAAATTATTAAACTTAATCACTCTGCAAACCGTATTATTTGAGTAAGAAAAAGCAACACCTGTGTAGTCCAGAGTATTGATTGACGATGTGTTGTTGCAGCTCACCGCCCAAAGTGATCATCACACTTCCATAATTTAATTAGGGCAGAAAATAGTGTGGAAAGGAATTATTTCATTGTTTGGATTGTGCCAAAATTATAAGATAAATTTTCTTGGGTGAGTTTATACAAAAGAATAAATCCTTCTCCTCGCTTAGAAATGTGTTGATAGTTTTTAATTTTGTCCTTTGAGTATATTTTTATAGTACTTTTTTTTTATATAGAAGGATAAAAAATCATATAAAATTGATACTGTTATTTTATATTAAACTAAAAAAATTATATCATCTAACTTGTTCATTCTTTTACTCTCTTCTATTCGTTTAGATAGATGAAGAGATATTTTCTTGAATTTCATTATTTTTTTAAAATTTATCTCTTATTTCTTTTCTATATTCAAACAAAATATAAAAATAAGAACGCATAATATTGTCCTAAATTACAAAAAGAACCTCTATATATTAGTAGTCAAAACATAAAATGTAATATTTTAAAATATATTTAACTATAATAAATGTAGGGCTATGAACTTTTCTTCCTATTATAAATTTACTGAAGTAGAGCAGAGTTTGTTCCCGTAGGATCTATGTAAAAATGTAGGGCTACAAAATTCAACTTCCCTAAAACCTAAATATATTGGAACTGCATTACATGTATGAATATGTATATAAGGAGTATCTTTTCATTTTCTCCCGTTCGTTCTTTTAAGTTTCATTGACCAATACATTTGTGATATGACTTTGAATAGGACTGAAGCCCTAATGAATATTATAGCAAATATATAGAATCAATAACTCTTATAAATATGACATTTAAGGTGAGTAAGGAAAAAATTGTAAACTTTATGCCTTGTTAACAGAACGAAACTGTATATTTTTTTAAAGTATCTCATTGTTGCTTTATAATAGTTGTTTAAAGTTTTTTTTTTATTTAAACTAACAAAAATATTTGATTTTTTTTATTTTAAAGTAATTTTAAGTGAGTTACCTATTTTAGTTCTTTCATTATTTTTTTTATTTTAGTGTAGATTATGTATCATTATATTTTCTCTCTATTTTATCTTTCCATATTAATTGACTTAAGGGTATAATTAAAAGTAAATTATGTTATCTTGAAATTTAAAATAAATAAATAAATAAATAAATAAAAAAGAACAAAATTTTGTAGAATACAATAATTAAAAGGAAAATATGGAATATTTTTTTAATTGTGATTAACATTTCATAATATCGTGGGTGTTTGATTTACAATTTAAAACTTGTAAATCCACGTTCAATGGAAAAGATAAAAATAAAATAAAATCCTTGTTTTGGTGTTTTAGAATGTGCAAATCTCTATATAAACGGTTTCTAAACACAGTCAGAATTGTATATAAAAAATGATATTTCAACAATCAATATACCACCCGACATCCTTGTTAAAATAATTTAATAATGATATTAGAATGAATAATAAAAATGAAATAAAATATGAGTATATATGTCAACAGTTTCTCCTGGTGTATAATATATATGTTATTTTTTGAATTGATATTAGCATATCCGAAGTTGATAATAATATCTTGAAGAGCTTAGTAGATGAAGAAGTACCGTGGTCCAAGATCCCGTTTTACAAACCCTTATGAGAGTAAGCTAAGAATCATAGATAGTTGGCTCAGATGATGAGAGGCAGTGCAGGATAGATGAAGAAGAAGAGGTTGGTGGTGGTCCAAATATTTGATGCCATGGGCCTTGATTCTACGTAAAGAAAAGAAGCAAACAAAGCCAGCAAATTACAGATTGGAGTACAAAGTGAGACTCTGCAATTCAGTGCTCAGTATATAGGTTAAAGCCCCTCTCACCTTAGATCTTTTTTCTTTGCATCCTATCAATGAGACACTGCCACACCCAGTGACACTCATTTCTCTTTCTCTTATTTATTTTTAGTTTTACCCTACCAAGTTTAAGGTTTAAGGCCCTCTATGAGAAAAATAAAGAGTGTAAGAAATAATAAGGAAAATAGAAGTGAAAAGAATAGGATGGTTATGGTGAGAGACAAGGTGGGTGGAGAAAGTGAGAAAAATGAAATGGAAAAGAGTAAAGTGAGGTAGCAAATGGGTTGGGTCGAGACCACCTTTTTTACCCTTTAAGTTGGGCGTTTCCAAATATGGGATTTCTTGAACGGTTGGAAAAGAATTGGGGTCTACATGAACAAAATTGTTTTTTGAAAGACAAAGTTGTTTCGGAATGGTGTAGTTTTATAATAATTGGGAAGTGGTGTGTGGTGGAGTTTGTTTGTGTGTTGATGGTAATTATAATAATGAAAAAAAAAAAAAAAAAGTGTGTGGAGATGATGGTGACTGAGACAGAGAGTAGGACTTGGGTGAGGAGTGATTGGTCCTATCACACACATTGTGGTCTCGTTTGTTAGATCGCTTTCATCATTCACTCAGACAAACTACTCCTTTGGTTTCCCTTTCTGGGACGCGCTTTCCCTCTTCTCTCTCTCATTCCAATTTTCACCCTCTCTTCTTCCATACACAATACACTTTCCTTTTCTGGCATCCTTGTGGGTTTGTTATTGTATTCACCTGCATCTGCTTCCTTGGAATTTTCTACCCCGCAGGGAGGCATATATGTAATTTTGTGTGCTCTTCTGCTCTGTTAGATCCTCCTCCCATGTGAACTTTCACCACCCACTCCTCCCACATATGCTTGTTTCTCTTTACCACCACTTCCACATTTAATCCATTTTTACTATTTATAGTACACTAAGATTCTTTTATCATCAAATAAATAACTTTACATTTTCTCATAAAAATCTTTATTTATAGGTTAAATTTAAAGCATATGTCATTATGTTAATATATGCTTAAATTTGAAGGAAAATTCTCTCTTGTTAATACACTTATATTTTTGTTGGTGGCAGTCTAGTTTGAATAGAAACTACTACTCTAAATGGTTAAAGTGTGGAAAAAAAATTCAAGTGTTTAATGCAACCGAACCTTTAAGATTTATTTTTTAAATTAACTTATATAGTTATTTTTAGATAAGAAAAATAATTTTTTTGTTTGAGGATATAGTACTAGCAAAACATGTAATTAATGATATTTTTTACCATGATTTGGAAATTGTCATAATAAATAATATTTTTTAATTAAATTTAGTTTACTGATAAAAATGTCTTGAATATCATATTTAGTTATAAAGATGATTATTTTATATTGGTCATTTTATATCTCCTTATATTGCTCTCAAATATAATTTTCTTCACTTTCTTTTTTCTTACGTGTGTTTATTGGTCTTTTCATTTTTTCCACCACCTACTTGGCTTTGTGTTTAGCAATCACTATATTCTTCATGTATCATCTTATATTATTATATTATCTCTTTGTATCACCAACTTCTGACTCACTCAATCAAATAATTTTAATCGGATATACATTTTTTTATTTGTTTTAAATCGCTCAAAAAAAATGTTTTAATTGATCTTTCACAAATCTCTCATGATAATTTTATCGTGTGTTAAAGATTATAAATGTGAGTTTGAATCTCACAATGACTAATAATAATTTTATCGTTTGTTAAGATTATAAATGTGAGTTTGAATCTCACAATGACTAAGAATGAACAATATAAATATTATATAAGAAATAAGACCACAAACACATTATCTTAAGGTTTTGGATTAAAGTTAATATCATAGTTTTTTATATAGAATGCTCGTTGGTGTCGAACTCCCTAACATTTTTTCTCATAAAACCTAATATACTGTGATAAAATAATCGTACAAGTGAGTCACCACTTGAGAGGACGTATACTAATATTAAAAAAACTAAAACTTAAAAATGAAGATTATTAAGATTTCAAGTATATGAATTTAAATTTTACATTATTAAATAAAAATAAGCAAGATAAAAACTACATAAAAAAATTCACAAATTCATTAACTTTAAGTTTTGGATTGAAGTGATGTCTTAATTCTTATATGTATTATTACTTATAATTAATTTTTTGTCAATCCTAGCAATATATTGTTAGTCCTAACTAAACTCTCACGAATAGCTTGCATATAAAAATGTGTTATAAAACTTAATTTGATAAATGTTTTCTAAAAAAAATTGTGAAACTTGACAAATATTAAATTTGATAGCAAAATATGTATTCACTTTATACATGGTCAAATAGTATGGCAACCATAAAATGCTTTGCTAAGTAGTGGGAAAATAATAATTAAATTATTCACCGTGCAAAATTCTTGTAGTAACTACTTGTTATTAGTAATTAAATTTGGCTTTTTTATATTATTACATTAAACTTATACCCTATGGTAATTTTTTTGTTATTATTGTCTACTTCACATTAAAACAAATTAAAGAGTACGTGTACAATCCTTTTCAATAAAGATCACTTGCATGATAATAAAAAAGTTTAAATATAATAATTCATTATGTTTGACCAATTCATTAGTAAATTAGTTATTTATAATCTATAGACTGATGCAAAGTTATTGTATATTGTAAGTTATTATTTGATTCTTAAGCATTTGTTGCATTAGAATCACACAAACAACATATTTTATTGTTTTTTCGTAACACTTTAGGATAATAGATGTTCAAATAGCTTTTACAACTCATAATAAAAACTAGTTTAACTTATCCATAAAATTTTTCTTTTATATGTTATATCATAATTAACAATTTTTAATTCATTTAAAATAATTATATATATATATATATATATATATATATATATATATATTTATAATATTAAAAAATTTTATATTATAAATAAATTTGATTTAAATAATAATCAATTATATTAATATATAATATTTTTATATTAT
>Ga0099824_1008421_pt1 | contig 13199 bp, 5 predicted proteins | sample SiratrowhiteBW_FD_76837 | JGI IMG/M metagenome (GOLD analysis project Ga0099824, IMG submission 76837) | Root nodule microbial communities of legume samples collected from California, USA - Siratro white BW | ecosystem: Host-associated > Plants > Roots > Nodule | place: USA: California... | reverse complement strand
ATATTTTATATATATAAAAAAATATAAATATATATATATATATATATATATATATATATATATATATATAAATAGTCCTTATGCATTTGATCTTAGAAAAAAAAATATTTCATTTCAAAAAGGAATAAATAAAAAATTGTGAGTTAGAACTATATATATTTTATATTTTGTTTATTTCAAAAAAATTGTAGTTGTACCTACTAATTTAATGTGTGTTATATTTCCTATAAAAACAATAAAATAATGTTATGACATCTAGAAGTTGGGAATGTAAAACCGTATTGGAGAATGTAAAGTAATTGGCAAAATGGATTTTCCAATATGAATCATTTTCCAAAAAAAAAGGGGAACATAGTCTAATATTAATATTGTTAATTCTCTTTAAAATATTAATATCTCATTTGTGTTAAAAAGTTATATTAAGTAATATTATTAATTTTATGTTATTTATATTAATTATTGTTTTGTAATATTTACTAATTTATAGTAATAATACTATTAATTTATATTAAATAAAATCATATTATTAATATTAAATCATTAATAATATTATTTAGACAAACTATTTATACCAATAGTTATTATACATGTGCACTTGTGAATATGTTGAGTATTTTATTATGATAATATTTTTAAATTTAAATTTGAGATGCAAAATATTGTTATTATAAATTTTATTTATTACCTAAAATATTAAATATTTATAATAACGGTATAATTTTAATTTAAAGTATAGAATTATATTACTTATATAATTTTAATGTTTTTATTATAAATTGGATCAACTAGTTTCTCACAAAATCATCACTTCTAATTTATATTCATATGTGAAATTTCATTATAATTTAATAGAAATATTTTAAAAAATAATAAATATTATCAATAAATAATAGTTTAAAATGTTTAATTATTTAATTTTATGTTACATATGTATTTAGAAAATAATTTATTCTTTTTATATAATTAAGAATGTCAATTGGTTTATCATTTTCCAATCCTATAATCTCAAGATATTTAATTAAGAAAATAAATCTAAGTCATCAACATCCAATCAATTATCATCATGTTTCAAATTCTTTTCAAGGTTTAAATATTTTTCTTTCAAAAATACACAACCCAATGACTTTAAATTTTTAATACTAAATAAAAAACCAAAATTATCTTCATATATTTTAAATTGTTCAAATCTATTTTGGAGTGTGATAATTGTTTTATCTATAATATATTAAAAATAATCAATTCTAAAGAAAATACTCGTTATTCATAATTTTTTTTATAATCTTTGTTTTTATTTCACTTGCTAACAAATTTATCAACTCATTTATTAGGTCTAAGGTAATGATTATAAATTTCGTCATTTTTAATTCGATGAAGATGTTATTTTATAATTGGATCAAATTTTGCAATCATTTCTACCAAACTAAAAAAGTTTCCGTTACTTTCTTGGTAAATCTTCACCTATATTTATATTGTTATCTTCTTCATTTAAAGAAGACTCGTCTGTATTTTCTAATTCATTTTTTTTGTTTAGTTTTATAAAATTATCCATAGCCCCTTTTTGTGATTCAATCAAAAGTTCAGTTCTTTTTTTTTTAAGTTTTGAATAACCTGATTCAAATCTTTTAGTTAACATATTTATATATTTTTATATAAGATTAAAAGCTATAATATATATCACACTGAATATAAATGAGACTAAGTTAAAAAATAAATAAAACCTGATTGTGAAGACAATGAGCTTGATGGTATCTTGTCTTGAAGTCTCAAGTCTCCAATTATCTTTCCATCCTCTCCTTTGGTAAGTTTTTAAATATAATTTATAAATTATAAATTCTCTTCCTTGAATCTGCACAAATTATTTTAAGATTAGTTAAACAATAATGAAAAATAAAAAAAAAATTGAGATCAATAATCTGATATTATTTTTATCTAATATTGATGCATTCAAAATGAGCAAAAGTGAACATAAACTTTTCATCAATCAATCTACATCCGAGTCCCAGATAAAGACATAGACCTAAATGCACAGTATAGAATGATGAAACAAATTTGAAATTGGAAAAATTGAAATAATATTGTGGAAGAACAAAGAGACAGATGAAAGAATGAAAGAGATAAGTGAAGAAGGAATGAGAGAAGTGAAAGAGTCAGATAGTGAATAATATATAAAGAAATGATGTCAATGTTAATATGTTGGGATATAGGGAAGAGATAGAGAAATTATAAAGTTTGGATAGTAGGACTCCTTGACTGCTCAATTTCTTGACTCCTTGACTTTCTTTTTTCAAAAAAAATATTATTAATTTATTATAAGAAAGTTCAAGAATATTATTCATTGAATAATATTAGTATCAATATAAATCTAAAGTCATTAAAAAATATTTATAGCACCATGTAAACTTAAAGTCAGTTAAGATATTTTAAATTTTTAATTAAAATTTTTTTAGTATAACTTTAAAATTAAATATATTTTTTATTTTATAATAATATATGAGTGTTAAATTTTTTTAAGCCCTTTGAAGTTTTGAAACCTAAAGCCGTTGCTTTACCTGCTTGGACATTAAGTCATCCGGAATTGATATTAGGGTTCAAAAGAAGCTATTAGATTTTGGAGAATTGCAATATTAATATTTTATTTTAAAAGTGTTATTTTCAAAGAGATAAAGGATGTTATAATTGGTAGAAATATTTTGTTATGTTATATGAATAAGTTTATTATGTTATGACTTAAACATACTAATATAGGATATAATTGATATTTTTAGCTTTAAGGACTAATTTTAATGAAGAGGAATGAGTGAATTTAACTATGACAGTATTTAAAATATCTGATAAGAATGTAAATAATCACATTTAGTGCATGTTAAAAATATTTTTAAGATTCAAAGTGTGTGACAAGTATAATGTGCAATACTACTATTGAAATGAATAAAAAAAAAGAGAGATAAAAAATATACACCAAGATTTATATTAGTTTATTCTATCATAAGAATTATATCCAGAATTATATCCAGTTGTCTAAATATCTGATTAAATCAAACCATTATATTTTCAAGTTTTACAATAACTTCTCGACAAAAAAAAAATCTTACAAGATCTTTTATCACCACTTGAAAAATCTTATCACATAAAAGGAATAAGATCACCTACGTAAGTGAAAAAGAAAAGATACAAATGTGATTACAGTGCGAACTTATTAAAGTCATTGATTTCAACAAAAAATGAAGGTAAGAATACTTTAAGAAGCATTTTGCAATCTCAAGTTAGAGTCTCTCCTAGTAGAAAAATATTTCCAAAAGATATATGGTTTTGTTTTGATGTAATGCGTACAAAATAAAGCATCCATATAACTCATTATTCTACTAATCATCATTAAGATTAATTAGTATATAGTCTTCCTTTAATTTAAAGTATTTCAAAATCATACATTCAGAATTCTAGTCAAACCTATTTACAATATATCTCTAAAATTTTTTCAAAATAAGTCCTATCACTATTAGCATCACTCAACCTAATGATCTTTCAAGGATCCATCTACAACACACCATCTGCTCCCAGTAGAATCACGATCATCACAGATAAATATCAAAACACCAGCGCAATAAAATAAAGGGTAAGTTAGCAAATTTTTAGCAATACAAAGTCATTCAATCAAGCAAGAAGTTTAACTCAACTTAAACACCTTAGATCATCCATCTCAATCAATTTCATCTAGCATTACAATTATAAGACATTGACACACTACAAACTTAACTCTATTTTCAGAAAACTCGTGCATTGAATATGTCCCGAGATATGCACAAGTTATACAACTTAAAACTGTGAATTCACACAGCCTCTAAACCAATGAATCGTTACTATTGTATGTCAATGTTAGTCCCCCTGAGACTTTTCTGACCAACTATGTTTTAAGCTGCAGTCACCCAGTTCAGACCTCTTTTGACTGTCACCACACCTAGTAATGTTCATCTATTTGATTCCTATTACTAGTAAAAGTCAGGATATCAATCGTTATTGATCAAATCCTTAGACAATGCATTTTCTAATTGACATAGGCACAGGTATTTTCTTTCTTGAAAACACTATATTTAGATCTTGACCAACTCCATTAATACTTTAACAATAACACACCATAATATAGGTCTCTACTGGTACCTTCATTCACTTTTCAATCTCAATCTCAAAAATGAAGAATTCACTAAACCATAAATACTATTAATTTAAATTATTAATTAATTTATCTTATTAAATGCACATCTTGTATTACAAAAGAATCAAACAATCAAAACAAAAAAGCTCAAAAATTCTGCTCTAGGACCATTCTCGCCTGGACGAGAATACCTCCTCGCTTGGACGAGAATACCTCTTCGCCTAGACGAGAATACCTCTTCATCAAGGTGAGACTAGACCAGAGAGCACCTCAGCTTCAGAGGTCTTCTCTCCTGGGCGAGAATACCACCTCGCTTGGGCAAAACACCTCTCGTCTGGGCAAAATTGAACCCGATAGCACCTCTCAGATTTCCAAGTAAACTCGCCAGGGCGAGAGTGTCAAGTCCAGGCGAGTTATGTAGTAAACCAACAGTTTCTCAGATGAATCATGTAGTTTCTACTACCTCAAAACTATCATGCATGTCTCAGATGATTAAATTGGACAAAATCAATCTGCATACATGATGAATGATCTACCCTAGCACAAACTATCTACTCAACAAACTATCTACTTGACAAACTATCTACCCAACAAATTAACATACCATCAATTTTTACAAAGTCACATCATACATGCAAAAAAAAATCAACTCAACATTATGAAAATTAAATCTCAATATCAGACCTGCAGATAACTTTCCCATATACTACAATCATTAACTTATCAAACCCTAACCTACATTCACACAGACCAAACAAAAAGGCAGGTCAACTTCCCTTACCTGAATCAGAGCAAGAGTTCTGTCAAATAGTTCCAACAACTACAATTCTCCTGGAACTCAAACGTGCACCGAATAACCTCCGATAAACTATTAGACTAACATTTTAAGACATTGAGCTCCACAAAGGCACCATTTGATGATTCGAAGGTCACATGCAAACTCAGACAACAAGGGAAATGAAATGTCTAAAACTGGTTTTAAGGAAAAAAGGATAGAAGATGAACTTACTCTAACTGAGGTTCTGCTCTCTGTTCTCCATCACGAATCCACTGTGGAGGTGGACTCCGCTTGCAAAACTGATTAAAGAGCATAGACATAAAAAGAAGTCAAATGAAAAAAAGAGATAGAAGTTTAGAGAAATGGTGACTCAAGTAAAAATAAGACTTGACTACTATTTTTTTTCTATAATTACTTATTTTCAGTTTAATAATATAATAATTATATATTTATTTCACTATCACAATTTTTACTCAAATAACAATTTTCTAAGCTGGTACATTTAAATAATTTTGAAAGAAAAAATTATATAGATTCCATCTATAAAGTTTAATCGATCAAAACTGTGTTTTAATATGATAATTTCACGTATTGGTAAAATTAGTCTAAAATAGAGCCAGTAAAACAATATCTAATTAAAATCAAATTATTTTAACCGATATTACAAAGTTGTATCAATTAATACACTATCAACATGACCACTTAAGTTTTAAGAGATTTTAATGTATTAAACTGTCATATTAATCTATTGAAATATTTTTCATTGTTTTTCAATCAAGTTTAGTAATATTTTTTAACACATAAAACACATTTTAGTGTATAATGTATTATAACATATGTAAACCAGAAAAAAAGTTTTATAACACTTTCCAAAGCTTTCTAAATTAACAAATGATCAAATCACATTTAAGGAAGCATTTACAATATGATAAAAACAAAAAATTAGAATCAAAATCTAAGATCAAACATAAAATCAACTTCTTTAACAATTGAATCGCCTACTTAGCACATTAGCATATTATGGTTGGAAACTTGGAATATCAAACTTATGATTATGAAATATTTTAACTTCAAATTTTTATATTAATAAATATGTTTTAAAGTTGATAACTAATTAAGTATATATGAAAAATATTAACGTGTTATTTAAGCAACTACGTAAACATTTATACAGGAATTTAAATATACATTTGGTTGAATTCTGTAACATGTTTAATTTGATTGATTAAGTTACATATTCGAATTTCTGTATTGTATGTGTTAAATATAAATATCGATGTCATAACAAATATATCTTATTTTCAGTAGTGTTTAAATGATATCAGTCAAGACATTAACCGGAGAGAAGTATTAATATTCAGTAAAAGATATTTAGTATAAATATTTAAAAAAACGTTAATTGATATTCAATTATTTATATATTGATTTATTACCTTTATTTCTCTGAACTAAGGTTCATGGGTCTTCTCAATCGAAAGTTTCAGCCAAAATTTCATACCAATTTTGGAATTGTTTCTATTGAATACTACTTTTTAAAAATAAGAGAAATTTAGGGATTGGGGAAAGGGTGAAAAAGGAGAGAAAAAGAAACATATTTTTGAAAATGGAAGCAAAAATTATTTTCATCAACCAAAAATAAAAATCTATACAATTTCACACATCAAAATGTCTCTGATACAACAATTTTCAAATCGATCACTGGTCGTTTCAGTTTCTCCTCCTGTGGGCATCACCATGTCTGAGAAAACTCGAACCTTTTGCAAAGCCACTCCTCCCAATCCCAACACACCCACTTCCTTCGTTGAAGCTTCCCACTCCAAAGTTCAAGTCTTTGTCAGGAGAAATAAAAAACCCAGAAAAATGGCTGTCAAACTTGAAGAAGAGGACCATCTTCCTTCAACCCAGGATCACAAGGTCTCAACTTTTCCATCATTTCTTCTGTTTCTGCATAAATGGATCAATGGGTGTGTGAGTTATGAATCATGGGCTCTTCGTGTTGTTATGATAAGGTTCTTGACTTGCGATGAGTTATATGATCAGGTTCCGGTTACAAAGAAGTTTGGCCTTCCAGCAATAGAAGATTTTGCGTACTGTGGAGCAAATGAATTGACTCGGCGTGGTCAGTACCTTTCTCCCCTTTAGTTTTGTTTACAATGTTGATTGATATTCCCTGTTTTCACTTATGGCATGTTGAACCATTTATTTTCTGTGTAATCTTTTATGTGCTTTGCATATTTAATTTCACAACAGCTACATGGTCCCTTTTTAGGAGTATTATGAATTTTTCAGTGACAACTGTAGTAACCACAGCCTGCCTAGTTACTCACTGTAGTAACCAAACATTCTCATGTTCATCTATTCTGATTGAAGTAATGAGTTCTCATACAAATAGCTCTTCTTGCAGGGAAAGCAGAAATGGAATCAGATGTGGCTTCAGCAGCAAATAAAGTTGCTTCAACTAGGCCTGGTGGTAAGAATTAGAAATGGTTAGGTGTATAGTTGCAACATGCAAGTTTTTAGGTGTTTGTTTGCTTATTAAGGGAAATAATCTGGATTCTATCCTCCCTCTCTCTATATTGGGAAAACGGTTTAAGGAGAAGCGTTGCTTTGTTTTTTAACTGCACTCCTTAGTTCTGCTTGTTCATGTGTGAATAGGATGCGTGAACTTCTTCTGGATGGATTAACTAAACTTTTGCTCCATCTAGTGTTCCAAAGATCATCTTTGACAAATTTTTGACTCAGATGTCCCAGATTTTTATTTCATCACTAATTTGGAATTAAAAAAATCAAGCCCCTCATCTTTAACCATTCAATTCTGGACAGAAATGATGGCAACGATCTGACATGTTTCAATTGATTAATATTTGGGTTTTTGTGTCCAAAATCAATATTTTAGAGCAATAGGGATATCAAAATTTAATTACTTCTGTTAGGTGATGAGGTTGATAATTATGTTGACATATATTTTGCCTTGATATCAATTTGTTTCAAATGCATTAATATTTGAGCAAAGTTCAAATTGTGTGTGTCAAACTTGTGAAGCAGTAATTAATAGTACTGAAAATTGAAACTTGGAACTTCTGCTTCCTTTTTAAAAATATATTTCCCCTTTTAGATCAAACTTAATTTGTTTTAATTGCAGGATTTTCCTTAAAAAGTTTTTAAATACAATGCTTTTAAAATTGTTAAATCTGGGGGACCTGGGAAATAATTAATTTAGCCAAGCAGACTCTCGCTAGTTCAAGTTTGTGTATGCACTTAAATACTGTGTTTACCAGAGTACTTAAATGCATGCACAAGCAATTATGTAGTAAACATATTAATTTAAAGCTGAGATTTAGCTGAACTTTGCAATTTTTATTGCATGTCTCTTTATGTATGTTCAAGTACTCTGTTTTTGCCTGTTGATGAAATTTCATATTTTTTTTTTTCAGGAATGTATTTAATGAAGTGTACACCATTAAGTTTTTACCTGGAAGTTAAAATTTAATTGTTGAAATAATTTTGAAAGCATATTAATTTGAAACTAATTTACTTCCCATCTATTTTGGTTGAGCTTAAATTATTTAGTTCATCTACGATATAGGTGAATCACCTGCTCACTGGGAAAAGGTGCTCGAGGGGATTCGCACAATGAGGTGTTCTGCAGATGCACCAGTAGATACTATGGGATGTGAGAAAGCTGGTGATACACTACCTCCTAAGGTCTGACTAAGTATTTTACTGCTGTTAATTTGATCTGTGATGAAAATTTAAGGTTTAATTATTGGTTTCTGTGTTGTTGCTTTTGAGGGAAAGTGATTGCCAAATAAACACTGAATAGAATATGGCTTGCCAAACAACATTTTGGGGTAGAAAAAGACAACATGTTGAATACTGTCTATTTGACAATTCCAATAGTCATTCATCAACGAGTATAGCAATTACTCATTCAATTAGTAGATGATGATGATGAGTTGATGACCAAACTAGTTAGTCATCTGTGTAATCTTGTATTGAATGGATTGGTTGCCTTCTCATACTTTCAGGGCCTTTTTGAAAGATACATTTCTTCTTACATTGTTGTTGTGATTTCAGGGATATTGTTATTCCTTTAACTTCTATATTTTGTATGAAGCATGATGTGAATAAGTTTAACCTTATCAAAATTTCTGTGTATAGGAGAGAAGATTTGCTGTCCTGGTATCTTCTCTATTATCTAGCCAAACAAAGGATCCTGTTACTCATGGTGAGTATATATGCCTTCTGAAGTTTATAGTTAAAAAATTATTGTTGATAAGTTTCCTGGCTTTTATACATTTCTAAGATGATAATGTTCTGTTTACCTTATGGAAATATGAGAAGCATTGACTTGCCGCAAGTAAAATATTTCATAGTGGCAGAAGTTTCTTATGTCAACTTATTGAGATGGAAAATATAGAGAAACTGAAAATATTGGTTAAAATACGAGATTATTAATGTCTAGAAAGTAATGACTTTGTGTGGCTTTTTTGGGTTGAATTTAGGTTGGCTTGGATATGGGTAATGAGTTCAATATGCTTGTTTTTTAAAGTTATGAGAAAGCTTGAAAGATTGGTAGGATTGCACGTGTGACAAAATCCCGGTTACCAACATCTTTTAGGCTATTAAAAGTGGATTTGTAAGTTAAACGCAAACAAGCCTCTCCACATTTGAAGTAATTTAAATGAACATTGATAGAGCATTTCTTATGAATTATGATGGTAGAAGACTATAAGGGTGCTTCCAACAACCTAAAAGATGGCAACGCAATACTAGAACAAAAAGGAAAGAAAATGCAGGAAATTTGAACGTATTTTTTTTTATAAAACACGACAGAACGAGAAGTAGTAGAAGGAAGTAGTCAAGGGAGGGAAGTGCTAGCAAAAATGGATATTATCTATGTATGTTGATATAGATTGAATGCTGTATTGCAAATTAATTGGTAATTTAAACAAATATTTTGGCCATGTTGTACCTTTGCCCCCAAAATTTTGTTTTACCATCAGTTTTAATGTACGTAGTTCATACTCGGTAGTTGCTTGAAAATGTGTGCAATGCTTCAACTACAGTTCTAGTTACAAGTGTTTTTTTAAGAGTAGGAGCAATTCAACGCCTTCTTCAAAATGATCTGCTTACCGCTGAAGCAATCAATAATGTTGATGAAGAGACCGTCAAGAAGTTGATTTACCCTGTATGTTCCTTGTTTCTAATGCATGTCCTTAGCTTCATGTTATCAATTCAATTACTTTTTGGTTATGCTTCATTCTGTAATGTAATTATGCTTGCACTTGTGTGCATTTTTTCCAGGTTGGGTTTTATACAAGAAAAGCCACTAACTTGAAAAAAATTGCAAATATTTGTCTCATGAAGTACGACGGAGACATACCTAGCTCAATTGACCAACTGCTGTTACTTCCCGGCATTGGTCCTAAGATGGCTCATTTGGTATGTGTAACAGCTTCTCTAATTCAAGCACCATGTTTCATTAGATTTCAGAAGTTAATCTTGTTAGTGCACATTAGGTTATGAATGTTGGATGGAACAATGTCCAAGGCATATGTGTAGATACTCATGTCCACCGCATTTGCAACCGCCTTGGCTGGGTCTCAAGATTGGGCACAAAACAGGTTCCTTTAAGTTTTGACATCTTCACATTCTATGTATGGGACATTCTTAATTTATTTGTTCTTCCAACATCTTGGGACAGGTGCAGCTGTAATGAACTTCATTAGATTTGCTTCTTTTAGGAGAAAAAGTTATGCAAATCATTGTTATACTATATGAGGACATTTTATGGAATGAATATTCTATGTTAAATTATCAGATCAGAAACTATCACATTTATAGTAGCAAACAAACAAAAGAATTTGACATTTGTAGCATGTATGAGAGTATTCAATTTTAGTCATAATTGGTTTGGATTTAGTTTCTCTTCTCAATGTGTCTAATGGTCAGAATTGAAAGTTACCAATCTTGTTCAAATTGCTAGAAAACTTCAACACCTGAAGAGACAAGAGAGTCACTGCAACGGTGGCTTCCAAAGGAAGAATGGGTTCCTATAAACCCTCTATTGGTAAGTCCGAATCATTCTCAAAGTCCTACTGAACAATTTGTTGTATTATTCATTCATATTGATTTTTCTTATTCTTCTGTTTCTCTTCACCAAATCAATCATCTTATCTAACAGGTAGGATTTGGACAAACAATTTGTACACCTCTAAGACCTCGTTGTGGAGAATGCAGTGTAAGAGACTTGTGTCCCTCAGCCTTCAAGGAGACCTCAAACTCAAGCCCATCTTCTAAGTCCAAAAAGCCCGGGCTGAAAAAGAAGCCTTAACATTCACCACTCTCAAAAACACATTAAGCTTGAACCATTTTTTGTGGAATTGGGTTGCTTTTTTGGTCACTATTTTGACATGCATACATATTTCCAAGTATGCCTGTGACCAAATTTTTACTGTGGTTACATTTACATTATATGCTGCTCCACATCTAAATATGTATATATTTTTTTGTAAGAATACATATTCACCGTTGGATGATCTGAAACTTAAGGGCTTTTATAAGCCTTGAATTTTTATATTTTTTCTATCTTTTTTATTTTGTGCAACAATAATTCATCCAAGTCTCTTTGCCCACGTAATAAAGTTTAATTCCTTTCTATTCATTTAGACTTTACAAGGACTTGAGTCACGTGCATTAAGATTGATAATATATTTGGATATTTCTTGAGAATGAAAAAATTACATTTGAAATGAATGTCGTGGCTATTAACCATCGAAACTTGGAATGAAGGCTTCATTAGTGCATGCTTTAATTTGCATCTAAAACCACATTTTTGGAAACTTTGTATATGTTTAATTTTAATGTAACATGTTAATTGAATTGAAATAACTTTAAATAGTTTTCGCGTTTAATAAAAAAAATATGTACAGAATTTTACTGTTAACTTACTTTTAGCATCAAAATATCTAAATATATTTATTTAAATATCGATTTCATCAAATTAGTTTTTTTAAAACTCGAAATTATTTGATGAGTCTCAACTAGTAAAAATTTATTAGAAATCACATAAAATGGACTAAGTGAAATTTTATGATTTTATTAGAAATAAAAATTTATAATTTTTTTAAGAAATTTTAATTAATAGCAAAATAATAAAGTCTCCTATTTTAATACTCAAATACCTAGCAGAAAAATTCTGGCTTCTAAAGTCACGTACAAAAATTGAAAAGTTGCAAACAATTAGTTTTTATTTTAATTGGGTTCAATTATAGCAAAATTAAATATAATCTAATATGTATAGTTTCAGAGCTAAGTATAGATCAAGTAGGGGCTGTTGTGGGCTTTTTTGTTCTTGATTCAGCCCAGATGTTTACAGTTAGGCCCAAAAGCGAAATGTGTTTTGGCAACCGACCCGAATAACGATTCGGATCAGAAGATTCGGATTCAGTGACTCGGTGTTCATCGAGTGGAGGAACTGAGCAGAGGACTTTCGGAAGTGATTGTTACTTCTCAGATTCTCGTCCTTAGAGAGAGAAAGAGAGAAAGGAGAGAGAGAGAGAGATGACGGTGGCAGCAGGAATCGGTTACGCTCTGGTAGCGTTAGGGCCCTCTCTCTCCCTCTTTGTTTCCGTCATTTCCAAAAAGCCCTTCCTCATTCTCACTGTTCTCTCCAGGTACGCCAGCTCCATTTATTTTCGATCGATCTCACGTAACCACAAACGCTGTGCCATGCAATTTCGCAATTCACCCTCGCCTTGTTACTGTTTGCTCCATTAGTTACTCTTCAATGCGAGTTAGGGTTTTATGATTAGTCTATTGGCTTCAAAGGCCACATTTATGCGTTGATTCTTATGAATTTTTTTGCTGTTGATTTAATTTGTGAATGCAGTACACTGTTGTGGCTTATTAGTTTGATTGTGCTGTCTGGAATATGGAGGGGGTTTTTGCCCCTCAATACGACCGCATGGTGGCCTTTTGGAATTCTTATATTCTCATCTGTTGCTTTTCAAGAAGGCCTCAGGCTGTTCTTCTGGAAAATATACAAGTAAGCTTATATTGCTCACTGCTCTGCTGTAAATTGTTGCATCCATTCCTGTTTTTTTCTTCTCAAATGCTGTGATTTTGTTATTAGGTTAAAATAAAAATATGGTTCCTACACCTCACCATTTTTCATTTTGGTTCCTTTATATATAAAAAGTAGCAATCTACATTTTAGTCTTATATGAAGAAATTGACACTTTTTTTTTTTTTTTTTTTTTTTTTTTT
>Ga0099824_1008415_pt1 | contig 13206 bp, 5 predicted proteins | sample SiratrowhiteBW_FD_76837 | JGI IMG/M metagenome (GOLD analysis project Ga0099824, IMG submission 76837) | Root nodule microbial communities of legume samples collected from California, USA - Siratro white BW | ecosystem: Host-associated > Plants > Roots > Nodule | place: USA: California... | reverse complement strand
ATATATATATATATATATATATATATATATATATATATATTTAAGTGTCTTAAAAAGTAAAATTGACCTACAATTAATGCAAAGTATTTTGCTGAACTTACATATTGATATAGACATGATTGTTATTCCTGAGATGTAAAGTAAATAAAATGATTTGTTTCTACTTTTTCATTGGGCATGGCATGATGCTAAAATTTGATGATTGAGGAAAACAAAGACAAGAATAAGGTAAAAGCATGCTAACTCTCTGAATGGATAGAAGTTGCCATATCTCAATGCTTATACAGGAAGTAAAGCAGCCCCCAAGTGTTCAATATTTTGTTCTTTTCTTCTTCTTTCTTCTGCATGTGTTTTCTCAACTTGCTTTGTGTGCCATGCTATCATCATTTCAAATGGTCTCATCTTAAGGCTACCATGTTCAAAAATGCACTGGTTTTAGGGCAACCATGTTTTCTTCCTTAGCTCCCTTGTTTATCATGTCTAGTAGGTCATAAGAATCTATAGCTTACAATTCCTAGTACCAATAAAAAATGTTTTTCAGTACACTCACACTGAAATAGAGCACTTAACAGTATCACAAAACTTTTTTTGGTTTTGTTTCAAGATTCCGATTGAACAAAAACCTACTTGGGCTTCAGTTGTTGAATGGGCCTATGTTGCTTAACAGGCTGTTTGGAGGGCTGGTATTGGTATCCTCCAAATTGCTATTAAAATTGCTCACTTTTTTTTTTTATAAATTTGTTTTCTTTCAAATATTTTATCCAATCCTTAACATGTTCTATTAAATAATTATCTAAGATATATGATAAAAAATATTTCCACGGTCTCTCTAATTGAGATAAATAATAAAAACAGTATTCTTGCTGTATAAGTAACCTGTATAAGACACCTTTTTTCCAAAAGGAAAGTATTTTTAATGGCGAAAAATATCATGATATAAATTATCTTTTTAATTAAAATTAAATTAATTAAGATATAATCTATCATTCTTAGCAGTACGTAGTATAATTAATTGTGGTATAAATTGTTATTTTTGTCAAAAAATGAACCACTGGAAAAGTTACTTTTTACCATATTAATTAATTGTATTATAAAATATTCTTTTACCAGATACTAAATTAATTAATCATGATACTATTTCGAAAACGATAACGTGTATTAGAATTATTTAGTATACTATTAAAAATAATTTATATGATAGTTAATTCAATTACTATGAAAAATGTATTTTTTTTATCAATTTTTAATTAAAGTGATAACTCCTGTTTTGAATACTTTTGTCTTTTATAAGATAATTGAATTATAACTAGGTAGGTGAATATATCCACGTTTCCGTTAGACTAAACACAATATAATACAGTTGCTAAAAAGTAATAACTTTTGTAAGAATAATTTTAAGTAATGGTAAAGGTTGTTTATTTTTAAGCGAAGAAGTTATACATTTAAGTAGAGAAGTTGGGGTGTTAATAGCATTTTGGAGGTGCCAAATTACATGACAGCCCAGCATGCATCATTATACGACAACTAGCAAACATCGATTCTCATCTCACGATTCCTATGTTTTCTTCAATAGTCAAAACAAAAGAGATTCACAAACTGAAAAACATTAACTATTATTGTTTTCTTAACAACTAACAACTGCAACACTATGCCTCAAAACCATGTCTATAGTGTTTAACGAAACTGAACAACAAAGAGATGAGAGAAAGAAAAGGTAAAATTTGAAAAGCCCCGAAAAGGGCACTGTGTATGTTACAAGGGTTAGAGATTATGGTTCATGGGACAGGGTAGGACTTGTTATGGCACATGCACTTGTAAGCCATTGGACAAGACTCCGCCTCTGCAAGCGATGCACAAACGAAGCTCACCATCACCAACCTGCATGGCGAACATGATCCACACGCGTGAGAGCAATCCGGCAATCTCGACCCTGCTATTTCCAGTGTGTCTTTTCTTCCCATTCTTCCTTCCCAATGCAACCCTTCTCTCCTCATTACTTTGCTCGTTCTTACTCCATCTTTTCTATTCTCTTCTCCACCATCTACATGCCCATCACATCAAAATCATGCAACATTAGATTAAAATACGACCACACTCATTTCATCATTGATTCTTGTTAAAAGTGTTAAACTTTTTATTCCAAAAATGTAATTTCCATTTCTAAACTACGTAAAACCTGTGATCGATAATGTGGCATGAAATTAAGAATTTGAGACTTACGTGAACGTGACCGGTTTATGTGTCTTGCTGAGATGATTACAGGAACACAAAGTAAAAGAAGAATGAAAAAGGAAGCAGCATAGAGAGAAATCTTCCTCATTCTTGTTCCTTTGTCGCAATTTCTGAGATGTTGTGATGTGTTTGAAGGTGCATTTGTATATATAATTAAAGTGTAAAAGAGGGTTTTTGAGGAAATAGATATAGATAGATATGATGGAATTGAAGCGGTTCACAGGATTGTGCAAGAAGAGGTCACATGAAAGAGGGTGCAAATGCAAGAAGATGTTGCATGCGCATACTTAGTCACAGGATTGCTCGAGCTTTTGGTGTTTGATGAAAGAAAGGAGAAGCAGTAAGAATTTAAAACGCAAGAGTTAAAAGTGCTTGTTCTACGTGAGTGCTGTTGCCACATAGGCACAGGTGTTGTTGGGTAGCATAAATGCAGCCTCAACTTTGCACTTCTATTTGCTTGCTTGCTATTACTGCATTTTCCCATTTGATATTAATGTTCATGTGCCTTCGACTTCGGCTAATAAATTTAGTACCCTAAGCTCTGATGTGACTGCCATCAATACCTCTCTTCGCAACCATTCATGAAGTTAGAGCCTGAAAAGATAATGGTTGACATTTTGGAAGATATATACTAGTAATTTTTTATATCAATTTGTTTAATATTTATTTATTTTTAGTCACATCTATTGCTTTATTAATATATACTTGCACAATTAAATATTTTGTATATTCACCTTAAAATCTATAATGGGACATGCTATCTATTCTTTAGCTAAATAAAATATTCTGAAAAAAAAAACTTTTAAATTAGTAAAATAAAATTACTATTGAATTTAAAGTTTAATTGTATTTTGCTCTCGTTATTATACATAAAGTGTGGCTTTTTGTTCTTCTATATAGTTTTTTACACATTTATTTTTTAAATAGTTAGAATGTAATTTTTTTGTACATGAAATTGTTAAATGCTTCTTTTTCCTATTCAGAAATTTAGGTGATATCCAAATATTTGTGATATTAATGAATTTAAAGGCTTAGAAAGTAATAATTTGATGAGATTTGAAAATGTTTGTATGATGTGAAATCAGTGTTTTGATGTACTTTGGATCGATACTCATCTATAATTTTGATTTAACCGAGGTTTGGAGACTTTAGGTGTGTATTGTTTAATGCATTTATGATAAATGTTAAATTACAACTTAATATTATTATCAGGTATTGTTTGAGTTCAGGGCATTATGTATCATTTAATGTTGTGCCGCCATACAGGAATTTGGGTGTAATACTGATTTAGGACAATGATGCATTTTCATAATACTTAAATGGTTATTTGTGTGTGATATTCTATTAGTTCATTTTTTAAAATGTCACGATCCTATGTTACAAAAGTTGAAAGAGTAATTTCTTGATAATAGAAGTAAGTTAGAGTACTTTCTTAAAACATGCCGGTGTTATGATAGAAATGTAACAAGCAAGGAATAAAGTTTTTTATTAAAATAATGTATTTTTTTTTTAAATTACAAGAGTAATGATTTTTTTTTTCTTAGATGGGTAAGTTATATCTTGGAGTCACGACTTTAGTGTAAAACAATACAAGTGAAGTTTTACATAAATGATACAACTTCAGCTATATTATTATATACTGAAAGTATACCTCCGTAAAATGATTTTAATGCTTCAGCTTCACATTCAAAGCAAAATTGAGCAGTGAACTCAATTTCTCTTAAGAGTTTTAAATGAAAGTCATGTATTTGTATCACAATTTTGACTTCATTGAATATCAGAGCTAAAGTTGTCTTGGTGGTACACTTCTTCAAGAAAAGTTGTGCCCACGTGACACAACTTGTCCATTTTGGTAAACAAAAACAAGTTTTCTCATTCCCATAATATAAAAAAATTGCACCAATTTGGTGCAAAACCCCCTCACCCTTTACTAGAGTGGTTGCACTAAAAAAATAAAATTAAAATACCAAAAAAATATTATCGACGAAATCTTATTTGTCGGTAAAATACTATTATCGACAGATTTACCGACGGATTTACCGACAAATTTAACTTCGTCTGTAATTAATATTTATTGCTTTTTATAATATAATTAATATTTTTTGATTTATCGACAGATTTACTAACGGATAAATCCGTCTGTAATTATCGACAGACTAAAATTCGTCGATAAAATTACATACAATCGATTTATCAATTGATTTTGGATGTTTTGAAAGGATTTGCCCCGTCGATAATTTTGATTTTTTTTTTAGTGTTGGTCAAAATAGATTTTGAGCTTATAAATAGACAACAAGATAAGAAAACAATACCAAAAATATTGAATTATACATTAGAGACCATCTTAAAGATTTGATTACAACATTTTTGCACTTGCTATAAGGTAAGTAAAATTGATCCTCTACCATAAAAAATATTTTTAAAGAGAAACATGAGAAGATGAGAGAGTACAAACAACTAATAATGCAAGAGGATAGTGATGAATATTCTTCTACATTACAACAAATCATGGGCATTATGGATGATTTGTAGCAACAAAAGCGAACAAGCTTAACAAAAGAGTTGATATAACACATCAAAGCCAAGAAGAATTACCAAAAGACAATAAGGAAGCAAATGACACTTTGAAGGCATATAAACAACTTTGGTAGAAGAATGAAAAGTTATAACAAGCTTTCAAGATGCAAATGACCACCTTTAAAAAGATGAGTCTAATCCTTTATGAATCAACAACAATTCAACATTTTTCAAAGAAAGTTGTGAAAGATCCAATCTCAACTCATTATATGGTATTAAAATTGATTTATTTAGTGGTGTCTAAGATCTAAGCTATCACTTGAAATATTTTGTGTCCAATATTGATCAATAGTGGTTCAAATGGGGTAATATAGAAAAATGTTTGCAGGAATACTAGCTAGTTGGAACTATCTTGGATTGGTTCCTACCAACTACTCTGTATCTTATTTTTTTTTCCTAAGTTATGTGTTGTTCACTTTGCACCTAGTGAGCTTAAATAATGAACATAGGAGACTTGTTTGATATAAGACAACATGGTGTAAACTCCAAAGGAATACCTAGGTCACTTTTGTAGCATCATGATAAGAATCACATAGATAAATGATGGGATGTTTGTTGATGTATTTATTAGAGGACTTTGGACTAGCCGATTTGAAGAGTCTTTAATATAGAAAAAAGGCTAAAAACATTACAAAGATAAGATATTGAGCCACATCACATATTTAAACAGAAGAAGTGACAATTATAAAGCGAGTTGAAGAAAACAAAGAAAAATTTTTCTCCTCGACAAATAAGAATGCTCATTAAAATGACTCAAAGAATAACTAGTTTAAAAGTAATGGCGATTCCAATCTAAGGGTGATCAACAATGTTATCAACTATTAGATAACAAACATTGTTTTGGAGATTCAACACACACCCTCTCACTATGAATGAGAGAGAATTATCAAAAGAAGTTAATACAAGTGATTAAAGTTTCAACTAGACTAGAAAAGCAACTATGTGATTGAATTGCATAGTGTGTTTTTTTTTTTTTGTGATTATGAGCACAACACAAAAAATAGTTTCACCTTAATTTGGAAAATCAAGAAGCTCTTACGGGAAGTACATTTGATAAATGTATGATAGGCGGAAGGTAGAAAGAGATGATAAAAGAAAAGGCAAACTCCCTTTAGTAGACCAAAAATAAGTAACATCTTTACATAAAAATCAATATTTCAATACATTTATTGAAGGTTTTTTGTAACAGGAGATATGCATTCTCAAGAAGAGAACAATAGACTTAGTTTAATAATGAGCTTTTCAACAAAGTAGTATAATTTAAAACTTGTCCAATATTTATTTCAAACTCTAACTTAGAAGGGGTTATTGCTCACAAATAATGACAAGTTGGCATGTACATCAGGTGTTAGTAGACTAAAGAGTTTAACACATGTATTGTTTTGTTACACATTTATTAGTTTTATTGGATTTTTTAAAACTATTTGAAGGAGTTTCGATAGGTTTCAAAGAAAGATAAACAAAAGCTTGAGGTTATGTCGAGCGATAATAACAACTTTTTAGTATAAAAAATGTGTTAAGACTTTCAATGGTTAAATATACTGAGATTAATACTTCTTTGTTATAAAAAATTTTGTTAAATCTTCCATCTTTAAATTAGTTAGGAGTAGTCATATATATCATCCATTTGAAAGTTAAATATCCAATAAACAAGGGTCAAATCTGTGTGATGACTAGACTAATAAATAACTAGAAAGCTTGCCAACTAGAAGAAGCATTTATTGAACAAACTCTAATAATGAATTAGATGTATTGGATTTGGATCAAAAAATAATGTTTAGAGAAAGACAACCACAACCAACTAATAAAATGAAAGAAATTAATGAATAAAAAAAGTTGTTAAGAAAAACACAAATCTTAATCCAGAGTTGAAGAAAAAAAAATGTGAGAGTGTTTTCTTGATTTGTTGTCAACATGACAATAACCAATTATACAAAATTGGATAGAGCTTAAGAAAGAGAAAAAGAAAATATCAGTTGAAGAAGAAATTGGTAACAATAAGTCATGATTAGGAATTTAATACTTAAAATGATAATGTTTGAAATAAAAAATTAACTCAAGGAGGGTTAAATAAAATTCACAAACTTTCTAAAAATGCTTTGAAAAATAGATATCAAATAATATATCATCTCAAAAACTATCATCCATATGTTTAAAATAATTTTTATAAAATTTCACAAAATCCCAGTAAAATGATGTAATAAGACTTGCAATCCAAAACAAAAGAATAAGAAAAAAAAAATATTTTTATATTTATTTACCCAAATTCTTGGACTATCTCCAACACACTACTTCTATTTTACAAAAGTATACTGTAACTTTGATAAACCTCTTAATATTTCTCATAGATTAAAAAATAAATATTCATTAATATTAATTTACTTTTAACTTTAACAAGTATTCTTTAGTTCTCAATTCTAATTTAATTTAAAATAATGCTTCATATAAAAAACTGTACAAACAACTCTCATAAATTATATAATTAACCACTCTTAATTAAGCTTCTAACCTCACCAATTAACCACTCTTAACTAAAATTCTAACCTCACCAAATAAAGGATAGAATTCAATGAACTCTCAAAATCTAAAAGGTGTAGAAAGTTATCATTAGAAGATTTTGAGGAGACTTTTAAATGTTGCTTTATAAGAATTGTTTATTGTTGTGTTGAAGTACATCGTGTTTTATAAACTGAAAAAATGTGTTTGCTAAAATATTGAAACAAATATTTCATTATTAGACAGTCAAAGTAAATATTATTTTTATCTTCATATTATTGTAGAAATTTTTTCTAAATAACTTTGATTTTTTTTTATCGTTATTCTATTTTTTTATGTCTAAATAATTTATTATTGTTATTCATATTTATAAAAGAAATAGAAAAATAGAAAACCTATCTCGGGAAGAATAAATAATATATTTCTTTTATATATGTAATATTTTTTTATACGATTCAATTTTGTATAAAGTCAAGTAAATATATTCATTTCATTCATGACTAATTTCACATGAAATTAGATATTTTCAAATATAAGTGCTTTGGATATTGAATAAAATTGTTGGTGGAAAGATATTTATAATAAACACTAGAGGGTTTGATGTTCTTTGTTTATAAAATAATTTCATATTATATTTAGATATATTAGCACTTTAATTAAGGTAGAAAATACCCGTATATTTAATTACTAAAAGAGATCTTATTTAATATTTCATTCTTTCAAAACTTAATCTTATTTACACATTGTTAGTGCCGTCCAACATATTTAGGTTGTCTGCGACTAAACCGCATAAGCTTTAATAGTATTTTATACCTAGTGTTTTTAATCTCAGCGTCTATATACACAAGATAGTATTGTCGTTTATGTAAACGATTAAATTTTAAATGAAATTAAGTAAGATTATGTATTTCATTTTTGCAATAATCTCACATGAAATTAAACCTTTTTAAATAACAACATGTTGAATATTGAACAAACAAAAATATCTTTTAAATTATATAAATATTAGACGATTTATCGTTCTTTCAACCTTTTAAATCCTTCACAACTATCAATGTTTGCGTTTTAAGTCTAAACTCAGCATTTACAAAAGCAATTATTCTTTCTTCGAAACCATCCTCACTTAGCCAATAATTGACATGTTTCGAAAACATTTGAAGTCAATCTCAAAGAGAGTGAGAAAAAAAAAAAAAAAAAAGTATAACTTGAAGACCTATGACATTACTACTTTTTTTTAAAAATAAATTATCTTTATGCTTTTTCAATTGATTCGTAAATGAATTCTTTTGTTTTTGGTGGAAATTACAAATGTAAAGTGGTATCCTATTTTGTCTTGTTATGGAGTAGTTAAATTAAATGTAATATTCTATATTGTATGTTTAAAGTGGAAGGAAGAGTCTTCCAATACAAGTGATCTACTTTTTGTAAATTATAAGGACAATATTTTTTCTTAGTAAATACATTTTTTCTACTTCGTTCTTATATTAGGACACTCTTTTCCCCAAAAAGCTAAAAGAAAGCCACGACCATGAGTATTCTCAATGTCAAATAATCACAAATTAAAACACCAAATTATCTCTCAATTAGGGAGATTCAATATGAAAGTTTGCAAACTTGTTTCTCATAAATTTTCTTGTTCACAAGTTATGCACTTATAGCAAAAATTTAAAAGAGAATTAATAGAAAAAAATATCAAATTAGCTCGATAAATGCAAGATGATATTTTTATATGGAAAATAGGTTATTACCATGTTAAAATACTCTTTATGCTAATACTAAATTTTGTTTCCAAGATGTGAAATACAGTTTTTCGAAAATCGTATACCAGTAATAAATTATACATATTTATGTAATCAAATTATTCAAATATGAAATTATTATAAAATAAATATCATATTATAAAAAAATAATAAAAAATATGAATATGAAAATATTTTCTTTCTTTTTCTTATTTTGATAAAAACAAATGATTAAATATATATAAATAATATACCTATTTTAGGTATAGTTAAAAAAATAAAAATATTACAATATGATATTATTATAAAACATAAAATTAATAAAATTAATAATAATTTGATTTTATCATAAAAACAAAATTAAATAATTAATATTTATTTGCTTTTAATAATTTGTAATTGATATTAGTTTTTTCTAAAAACATTGTATCTACATTCTCTTAAAAAAACAAATAAGTAATGAGGCATTATCATAATCAATTATGAACTTTATAATAATAGTTCATTCAAGGTTTTATGCACGAAAAATCACCTGAAATGAATTTTGTTTAGTTTAGAAAAATAAATACATTTTTTTGTGGTTTGAAAATTTTGATAAGCAAATTTAGATTAATTTGGAAACGTTATATACAATCTAAAGTAGGAATTGGGTTCAACTCTTTGAATAATCTATTACCTCTTCATTTGAAGGTTGTGTTCTTCAACATACGATTAACTTTTAAAAAATAATAAATATTATTCTTTAAGTAAAATTAATAAAACCATGTACTGCGATGTTAAATCGGTTAGATTCAACTTTCACAAATAAACTAAAAAGTATACAAAACTTAATAAATATGCAAATTTGTTTTTTCAGTTCTAATTTGTCAAAAAAAAAAAATGAATGAATAAGGTTTTTAAAATTTTTATAAATCTAAATGAAGCTGTCAGAGATAGAGAAAAGGAACAGGAAATGATGGTAAACTACCTTTCATTGAAGCCTATACCCAACACTGAGAAGGGTAGGGACACAACAATAAAAGGAGACACCAAACCATGATCATCATCGATCATTAACACCAGTCAAAAGCTTCTGTTCTGTTTCAGCAGTGACCAGTGTCTGAGACTGAGGCTGAGAAAGCTTGTGTTCTGCATAGCCATGACAACCTTTGGTCGCAGCACCACCCTCTCTCGCAGCCGCAGATACAGATATGAACCCATTGGAGCTGAACCCGCCATTGGTAGGGACCACATTCTCAAGTCCATCAGCTACAGACGAAGAAGAGCCAAGCAGAGGAAAATCTTCCTCTCAACCTATCAGCTAGATTCTTTCTCAGAGCCCAAATCGCCTAAGCTCAACAAGGTTGCTCTCAACCTCAAGAGGCTTGTAGCCTCTGTCTTGAAGCTTGTTCAAACCACCGCAGGTTCTTTCAGATCCAAGTCCTCTCTCTCCACCGGCTTGTGAAGATTTCAAGCCTCCTTTTCTGTGTCTGGAATGAGTCAAGTTTCTTGCTTGTCCCTGCTCTTCCCTTGTAATCACTTGTTTCCTTTTTTACCTCTGTGGATGGTTGATAATGGAAAAAGGGTATCATGCTAGTAGTAATACCATTTGTTCTGTATAGAGTATGATGCTTTATATTTTGTAATTGGTATGTTTATGATATCACTGCACATGATTGGTCTTTAAGCTAACTTCAACAAGTGAACCATGCTTCAACTTTCAAGAACTTCGTCACTATAATTAGTGTTCTTTGATTTCTAGGAGTCTTTTTCTGAAATATCATATAGAAAGCTCATCAACAAAGATGGTTTCTATGATTCCTAGAAAAACTTGTTTTTTGAGTATGTTGTGAGGATTTGTTTATAAGTCCGTCTGTGTTAGAAACATACTATTGAGTTCATCAACCCCTTATTATCATTTCGTGAGATTATTAAAAGTATTGGAAGTTGAACAAATAAATAAATTGAATGAAATATTCAAATTTTAGTTGGCATCCAAGTTAATCATAATTAAAGATCAGCAACAAAACGCAACCTTAATTAACCAGTGTCTAAATATAGAATGCAGAAGAGGAGGAGAAAACAAAAAACTGAGGAAACCAGTTTGCGCCTCTAAACCTGTCTAGGGAACCGTGTCCATTCATACGTAACAAAATTCTTAACCAATGGAAGGCCCCCTAAACGAAAAAACAGAGAATTGCACCTCCAATCTTGTCCAAGACAAGGGGAGAAGAAAAGAAAGTTTTTTTACTCATATCCTTCAATGTGTTGTGCCTACAATCTTAAAGGGTTCATCAATAATCACCACCATTTATCATGACATCAGAAGTATATGTCCCTAGAGGGTATGTCTCGTTAGAGAAACAAGAGTATGCAGTGCCTGCTCGTCCTTATGGCTATAAACCTCACCGTCGCCACCACCATGGTGGCTCTGGTATATGCGGGTGCTTAAGTTGCTGCTGCTGCGTCTGTAGTTGCTGCCGTTGCTGCATTTGTATAATTTTGATCATAATTATACTCTTGGTGGGAATTGGTTTGGCTTTGTATTATCTTATCAAGCCTATAGTTCCTTCCTACGACTTTGAACAGATTGATATAAAGTCTTTTGATATGAGAAACGATGATATGTTATACACTGATGTTATGGTTGTTGTAAAGGCCGAGAATCCGAATGAAGACATTGGGATTGACTATTTGGAAGACAATAAAGTTAGGATAATGTACTCAGGGGCTCAACTTTGCTCGGGGCAGATACCTCCTTTCTTGCAGCCAGGTAAGAACATAACAATGATCAACGTGGAGTTGAAGGGGGAAACTGAATTTGGTGCTCAAATGCAAAATCGCTTTATGGAAGACCAGAAGTTAGGGAAAATTCCTTTGTTAGTAACAGTGACGCTTCCCGTAAGGTTTGTGATTAAAGATTTAATTCATCTCAAGAAAGTTGTGGCTAATGTAAATTGTTCCCTGATTATTGACAAGTTGGAACCCAACAAAAAGCCTAAGATTTTGGATAAAGATTTTACCTATGGAATAGAGTTCTGAATGGTTGGTTGGTTGGTTATTTCATACCTTGGAAGCTTTGTGCATATTGGTGGGATACTATTTACAAAGAGAAGTCATAACAAAAGGGAAGTTTTACTCTGAATCAAAGTATGAAGGTTTGATGATGAGAGCTTTGGAGAGGAGTTTCAAGCATGAGTAATCACAAATGCCATATTATTTGAGGTATATATATAGAGAGACCAGTTTCAAAAAGAAAAAAGATAGATAGTGAAACAGAAGAGAAAAAATTGGTAACTTATATTGCCTAGAATATACTTTAGTTTATTGCACGTAAAAGTTTTCATGTTGTGATTTTGTTTTGTTTTTCGTAAGTTTTCTAAGGTGGCTGAAAGACAAAACAAAACGTAATTGTTAATTTAGTTTGTTCTGTTTCCATAGCAGCATGCTCGTAACAGATTAAAGATGATCAGAAGCATCTGCAAAGTTAAAACTGAAGTTTATGGCATGCACTTGTATGTCATATATATTTCCACGCTCATTGCTCAGTGTCTAAGCAAATTAATTTAATCACTCTGAACATGATTGTAGTATTAAATTAGCACACTCTGCTAATTAACAAGGATTAAGATTAATGTCACGACAGTGCATCGTGCATCGACATGTGCTGGTACACATGAGTAAGCAACACAAGTGTATAAAACAAACAATTTTCCCGAATTTTACGAAGCAATATCAAAGATGGATTTCGCAAGATAGAGTGGTATCTTTTAAATCCCAATCAACCACAACCACATTGTCTTAAAATACAAGGAGATATATGATATAAAATTCAATGTAATTCAATCATATCAAATGTATCTATATTGTTTGAATATTTATATAATAATAATTGATTGAATAATAAATATGTTATTACTCTCACAAGAATAAAGATTTGATAAAGTCAAACAAGACAAAACAAGCAAGACAAAGCAAGCAAGCAATTGAAGGAGATTTGGGATTTGGTCTTGTGTGAGTGAGTGAGAGGTTGATTGGCAAAGAACTATGCATAATTGAGGAGAATTCCACCAGTACAATGGTCTAAGAGTGATTAAAACTAATCAAAGTGAGCTAGCTAAAGTTTGGTGCAAACTGGTTTGAAATACACTGCACTGGACAAAAATAAATCGATTCCAGTTTT
>Ga0099824_1008414_pt1 | contig 13209 bp, 7 predicted proteins | sample SiratrowhiteBW_FD_76837 | JGI IMG/M metagenome (GOLD analysis project Ga0099824, IMG submission 76837) | Root nodule microbial communities of legume samples collected from California, USA - Siratro white BW | ecosystem: Host-associated > Plants > Roots > Nodule | place: USA: California... | reverse complement strand
TTTTTTTTTTTTTTTTCTTTCAACTTTTTCTTTATACCCAATTCATCTGCCCATGATCAAACGTTTCATAAATCAATGGAACAGATGTATTGTTTTTCTTGAAAAAAATTCTGCCTTTTGTTTTCTTTTTTGGTTGAGATCTCTTTGTGGCCGTAAAATATTGGCATTAGTGTTATTCATTATGCCGTCACATTAGAATCGTCCAAATGTCTGAGTTGAAGAATTGATTCTCCTTCTATATTTGATTGAGTTGAAACAACTTTAGTAATTTCTGTGTTAGATAAAAATAAATATATGAAATTTTATTATTGACGTATTTTTAGAATTCAAACTTCTAAACACTCTTAACTTTATTAAAAAACAATTTTGATATCGCTTCCACGGACACACATTGATAATGTTCGTTGAATAAAAATCAAAGCCCCTCGAACACATATTAATTCTTGTTTGTAAGTTTTTTTATAGAAATCATGTTCATGAGCAAAATAAAGAAAATGACACGTTGTTGGTTTGAGCTGTTGCTTAGTAGATAAATGCATTTTGAGTTAACTTTCGAGTGTCACACTGTGACACCCGTCATGTGAAACTTCGTTAGAATCGAGTAATGATTTCAAATTGGTGGGTGGCTCACACTAAAAGATTGTCAAATAATACAAACTCTGCAACATGAAATATTGAAGATGTCGCTTTGATATACACGTTTTGATAGAACTGTCAACCAAACTGGCTGGACCCCCCAATAAATTGTGGACTAAGCTCTTCAACAGTGTCAATATTGGAATCCTATTATTCTCTATTGATAAGGAATTGGTTCTATAGCCTCCACATTTGTTCCTTGTCTTGTGTGAAGTTGTTGTATTTTGTTCTTTGATGCTTTTAATAATTTAGTAACTTTTTGGAGAAATAGGTGAACTGTAAAATGTTTCATTGATTAATATGCCATAAGAGTATTTTCTTTTTCTAAGTAAATTTTCTGAAACAGTTGTGAAAACTAGTAGATGAAGTTTTCAAACGTTTAAAGTCGATGTCCCTGCCCAGCAATGCTGTTTTTAAGTGTATAGAATTTTAAGATAGCAATGCAAAAATTACCTTTACGTCGTTGCTAATTACCTATGCAGAAAATCATTAGAAGTAACTGTATATGTTTCTGCGCAAAAATTACCACTTCATGGTCACTAACCATATTAAGGTAGTCATGCGTTTTTCCATAAACATATATAAACACAATTCCTCGCCATAAAAGTTTCGTTTGTATTAGGATTTCTGTCTGCACTTATGTCCTAAAACAAAGAAACAAATCATTTTAGTAGTTCGAAAAAACCAAATCAAAAGATATCTTGCAGCTGGCACACTACCAGCCGAGTACATAACATTCAACAGCATCTGGGCCTAAGATACCAGTTAGTTTCTTTTCACTGGTTTCTTCGACGTTAAGACAATTCACATTTACCTCAACTTTGAAAAGGGAAAACTAACTCATGAAGCTCCGTTGAAATGCAAACACTTCCCTCCCCCTTGCAAAAAAATGAGATTGATATACAAAGATGGAAGAGACAGGAAAAAAAAACATAAATAACACATGACTGTACATCTCTTCTTTGGGAACCAAAAAGTAAGTAGCACCCGTGGAAACGGGTGAGACTGTGAAAAGCAGGGCCAGAAAAGTTAAGAATCGAAAGAAATTTACAGGAGACTTAACACTGGTAAACGGAATAGCTCTTGCTTTTCCAGAAAAAGCTAAATGCTTTCCCTACCACCTTTCTTCTAGATATTGATTTACATAACGGTTTCGTTTCAGGAGGAGGCATAGACAAATGACTACTTTCAGGTTCACATTGATTTGTCTTAACAGGTGAATGCTCCCGTTGTCGCTGCTCTCGGAAGACCATCAAGAGTTTCTGAGCCTTTTCTCTTCCTCTCGAGGTTCCATTCACCGTTAATGACACCAAAGCAGGGATAACCCCTTCTTGCAAGACCATCTCACAACATTCCTCACTTCTGTTACATAAAATTAGGAGACAAGAGGCGGCTTGTTCCTGCTCCATGAGCTCACCGGTATCCAGCGTGGAAGCCAAGGTACTTATGAGTGCAGGAGCCAACATCATTTGCTCTCTTCCTGCTGGAGAAACAGACAAATTTATCAAAACAGCTAGACATTTTTCTGTCAAAGAGCAATCACCCTGGCCTACAAGAAGGGATTGCAGGCTATCAATGATGCCAGATGAAAGGAGATGTGGAATGTTGGAGGGCAAAGTAGAAAGGTTATAGAGTGCATGGAGGGAATCTATCTTGCACTGGAGTTCTGTGTTAGTGTGAAGAATCTGGATAAGGAACTGGACAGCCTGACTCGTGCCAATCACGTCCTTGGCTTCTTCAAGGCAAGAAAGATTCAGATACAGGGCGGCTACACAACCATAGGAACTAGTTTTTGATATCATTTCCTCCAACAGCGACAAGATTCCTGCTGATATCATAATTTCCTTATTTCTGTAGAAAAATGAAAAAGGGGACAACCTTGTGTTATTGATGATTTTAAAAAAAAAAGTATAGTCACTGAGCCAATTACATTAATTTTTTTATTTCTTAAAAAACCTTGATTGCAACATACTGACAAAGGGTATAATTCACAATGGACATCATCAATTTTCATCATACACTTGTGCAATATGCACTTCTTCTGTGTTTTTCTACTAAGAAAACTATTCTTTTGGAAATACATAGTAAAAAGATGCAACAAACCAGAAAAAAGAGTTTTGCAAAATATTTTCCAAAATAAGTTTAAAAGGTTTTTGCTGGACCAATGTCACTGTATTTTTACTGAAATACAGGTCGACCAAAAACGATAGCTGCTGATATATGGGTAAAGGCTCTTTGAGTGCGAGAGGATGAGCAGAAGTTGATTGTTGTGAAACTGAAGATTTTTTAACCACAAGAAAACAAAGCGTTTATGGTATTGAATAAATGCAAGGCGTCAATTTTGAAATAAGAATAACGTTTAATTTTTTTAATTGTCTTCAAAGCAGTTTTACTTTACCATTCAATACACACCTGTTGTTATTCACAGCCAGGTTGAACAGAGCCATGGCTCCATTTTCAAGAGCCGTCACATCTCCTTCATGCACAGCTGATCGCAGAAACTGCATAAGTGCATCAACAAATCCATTAGCCCCCATAAAAATCCTGGCTTCCTCATCATCACGCAGCAACAGCCTCAACTGTTCAACAACTTTGCACTTCCTCTTCCAATTGTTCCCTTCTGACAAGACTTTAAGAAAACTAAGATACCGTTCGTGATCTTCCTCTTGTGCAGAAAAACCTTCAGCTGCATTCCCCCCTATTTGCTCTGAGATACCACTCTCTTCTACAGGAACAACTTTGACACCCTTCGACTTGCAAGAGCCAACACTGTTTCCAGATCTTGAATTCGTGGATTCAGTATCTGATAATGCCAATCTCCAGTAGTTAAAATCAAGACATTCAGGAGGGCCTTCGGGAATAGGAACTCCATTCTGTTCACACCAACTAGCCACAAGACCCTTAACACAGTAATTAGGAGTCAAAGAAAGATGTGAAAGTTTCTGTTGTGTCTTTGGGCAGGTCTTGTGCCCATCTCTGAACCATTTCTCTATGCAAACCCTTTCATACGTTTGCCCAGAAGCAATTATGACAGGATCACTCATAAGTTGCAGTGATATTGGGCATCGTAGCTCTTCAGGAAAAACGTGCATCTGCCCTGATTCCCTATTACTTGGCTTAAAGTTAAAGGAACTAAGTTTTGAAAGCTGTCTGTCAAAGGCACGACAATGACCACCAGTAGTGCCATCCTCAAGAGATCTCTGAACAGTGGGAGAACAAGGTTGAGAACCCTGAGAATCATTATCATCAGAGAACTCACTTCTAAATAATTTGGAATATTTCCTCATAAGGTGTAAAAGGTAAGCAATAATTGATTCTTTCCTCTTGTCATCCTCAGCGCGAGCTCTTTCTATGAGTTTTTTTAGAGATCTTCTTTCTGCAAGAGCTGCTCTTGAAGAAGTGATTCCAATAGTAGTAGCAGCTAGATGAAAACATTCAAGTTCATCACTGTCGTTAGAGTCATTAAGCTTTCTTCCTTTTTGAAGCAATGCAATTAAATCATCCCCAACTTGCTTCTCTGATGGATCAAGTGCAAATACCGTACTTGCAAGTTCATTCACAATTTCATCAATCTGAACAAATGCCATTTAAAAAAATCAAACTGTGAAGATGACTTGAAAAGTGTAGCATTGTACATGTGTGTTTAGATAAAAGTGTCAGAATGCTAAGAAAGCTGAATTCACAGTCATGCAAATAACATGGCTTTTGAATTATAGTGTAAAGAACACGTGAAAGCTCATAAAATAGGTTCCCCCTTGCTCAGATAATCAAAAAGCAATTAGCAAGGCAGAGTAAGTGTCTACATAATAGAGCCGGAATACAGAATGATGAACCTAGAATGGGGGTTACAAACATAAAAAAGAAAAAATTGGAGAGAACCATATGCCATATTGTTGAAATTTCTCACCTGACAACCAATAGATTGAGGAACAATATCTTCCACCCTTTTAAGACTATCCTCAAGAGCACATTTAGCCTTTTCAAATTTTAGAAGAACAGAATCAGCGGTTATAGCCTGCATCATAAGTGAAGATATATAGGATACTTTGCAAAATGTCTTACAGATTAAATAACCTTCTCAACTAACATAAAATAGCATGTACGAAGAGCTAAGGTAAATTAGATCAGCCTCACACACCAGGAGACAAAAATCAGAGAATAAAAGTAAAGTTGTACAATAATAATCTTACCAAGTAAAGTTTACTAGACTCTGAGCAGTGTCGGAGAACATTCTTTGCCTTTTCTAAGGCTACATGTAATGAACATAATGCCTGAATTCCAGATTTGCTCCTAGGCCTAGCTGCTTCTAAAGAAGGAAATAATAACAATATCTTGCAGTATATTGCAGAAAGACACTTGCACATTTCTCCATGTAACTGCACAAGGAAAAAAAAAAAAATATATTGGTTAGGTGATAGGCTAAATCTTCACTTAAGCCACACACATAAAAAGAAAATTATTCAAATGAGCTTCAAACAGTGCTTGTACCTAAAAAGAAATTGACTATTACAAAAGCAATTTGTCTCCTTAGTTATACCTTAGTATAAACACCTCAAACAATCGAATTACTTGTTTTACAAGGCATTAATTTACAATATAGCATTAGAATCCAAAATAACTTGCAATAACTAAAGATATATCTTCATACCTTGGCATCGCTTGCTGCAAAAAGATTTTCTTCTACCTCGGCAATATCCATTTCCACATCCACTGTGTAAATTTAGCGCTAACTAACCTCAACTGTATAAATTATTAAGCAGGATCAAACAGATGAAAGAAATAAAGTTAGTAAAGTAGGATAAAAATGAATGCTAAACAAGTTTAGAATAAAAAATCAGCCAAACTGCTGCAACCAACTAACTGAACATTCTATACCAAAGTAGGTAGCAAGTTCAAGATATTAACCATAATTCAGTGAATTTAATATTTAATAACAATTACAGGAGCAAGTTCTTCAATCTTTATTTTATATGCAAAAAAATAAAAAACCATCAAGTTTCACGCCGTCTTCCTTACAAACAAATTAAAAAAAAAAAAAAAAACAATGGTTGTTAAGAATTCGCATTCAATTTATGCAATGAACACACGTCAAAAAATATGTAACCGAAAAAGATAAAGTCAAATCAGAGAGGAATTAGATTTGCTAAACCCGCCCTTAAATTTAAAATAAACAAATAACCGTCACTTTCTGTTTTAAGCATCTTCTCTGCATCCAAATAGACCACAAGACTGGTAAAATATAACTAGAACAGGAGAAAAGAATTTGTAGAAATGACATCACGAAAACAATACACCAACAGCTAAATTCCATAACAGACTGAATTAAGACAAAAATGGAAAACACAACCAAATCAATTTAACATTATTCCATCAAAAGGAGAATAAAAAAGTTGATTGAAAACAAATTCAGGACGTGCAAATTTAAACAAATTCATAATTCCCACAAAAACTGCAAAACACAATCACGAGCTAAGATCTTCACTCAAATTGACAACACCGAGGTACCAGATCACCTCGGGCAATAGAAATCGAAAAACATGTTTAATCTTCTGAAAGAAGAGGGAGAGAGATTCAGAATCAGAGAGAATTAGTTAGGGTTTAGGAGAAGAGAAATACGCACCAGAAGAAGAGGAGAAAAGAGACAGAAGGAAATGAAGCATGTGAAGAGGAATAAAAACGCGGGTTCTAAGATTAGTAGAAATTGAGGATCTGTGATTAAGTTTGTTTGTGAGAGACAGAGAGAGAGACAGGTATTGAGGTTGAAACCAAAGAACAAATTGTTGGGAGGAAGCGCACGAGGACAGAGGGGACAAAGGGAAAGAGGAAATGCAAACGAAGAAGAATGTGAGAGAATAGATCACACATTTCCCTTTGAACCGTAACAAACTCTCTCCATTTCTTTTTTTTTTTTTCATCTAAATAAAAACTTTAAATGCTTCTTGTTTTAATACTTTGTTAATTATTATTTTACTCTCTTCAATCCTAAAGATGAGATATTTATACATTATTTATGTTTCTTAACCAGTTGATTAGGTTAATTAATAATTTATTTCTAGTTATAATACTTTTTTGAAAAATATATTAAAATTATTCCTTATTTTTCATTCATTTAAATAATTATTAACATATGGACAGAAAATAATAGCAGCGAGTTAGTTTGTAAGAAAGTTAAAAAGAGACAATTCACGTAAAATTGTAATATTGGTTTTTCTCAATTTTTTATATGTGATGTTTGTTGTTTTATTTTGCAGTTTAAGTCTTAAAACTTTAAAAATTTAACAGTTTGGTTCTAATTTTTTATTTTATGTATGCATGTTTTTAATTTAAATTAGGCAAATCCTTTTTATTTTAGAATATTCAATAGAAGTGAAATAAAATAACTAACTAAAACATATCTAATCCTAAAAACTAGACCAAAATAATGAGCTTCTTAAAAATATGGAGATTAGGAAAACAAAAATAAAATAGAATGATTAAGATTATAAAGCAAGAACTCAAAAATAAACCAAGGACATTGTTTATGAACCAGTAATTAAATTTTTATTAAATATAATTAAGATAAACATAAGTTGGGGACAAAATTTGGCTTTTGAGAATGAAAATAATGTTGTTTCTCTCTCTCTTTCCGCTTCACCGGCCGACACTTGCCGACCTCCATGTTTGTCGCGTAGCAAACCTGTCATTTGTCGTGATAGTTGCTCGGTAACAAAATTGTCCCTTTCATTGCTTTTTTTCTTTTCTAAAATAACCAAAATCTTCAGGATCTATCCGACAACTACTTTTTTAAGATGTTGAGTACACAAATAATGGATCAAAAAATATCTCCTTATGTTTATTGTTGTAATATTCTTTAACTGCTGGTAATGTTAATACAACGTTCCTAAACTCTCCTTGTTTTGAAATCCAACGTGATAGGGCGGTGAGCAAAATTTGTCTCCGCCGTCGCATGGAAACTTGTGAATTCAATTAAAAAAATAAGCAGATTCATGTGCTTGTTGTATTAAATTTCACTCATGTTTTTTGTATTTAATTAAGCTACTTTTTTTATGAGCTGTTGTAGGATAGTTTATCAAGTATTTGTAGTGAAGAAATGCTCTTCAATATCTAAGAAGGTCTAGTTAAGTGTCTAACCATGCTTATCTTTACTGCAATATCTCAAAATAACTCAATGTATTTGTATTTAATATGAAGTATATAGATAACTGAAATTTTAATTATTGATTCAAAACCTTAAAAAGTAATTTTACAGGTTATATATATAATAATTAATATCATAATCACCTATCATACAATAAAAATGTAAAATAATAAAATTTAATTCAATTATATATACAGATTAAACTTTAATATTTTAAATATTATAATATATCTTTAATTTCGTTCGAAATATAATTCACTCATAACAGAAATTTGTTTAATAATCCATTCTCAAAATTAATTATGGTTATTGGAATTTAAAATAACTCAAATTAATTAGATCATTTAGAATACAAGTTTTGAATACATTCCTAAACACAAACACTTTTCAAACATTAGATCCACTATTTGTAGGGTTTGTTTACAAGCAATCAAGACAATAATTGTGTCAAAATTTTTATTGACTTCTCATCCATAATATATTAGTTTATATGATTCATTATATTACTAAAAATAAATATCTTTTTTCTTAATGATTTTGCAATTCAACGAGTATTAATTACACTTAGGTTAATTGCTACTTAGGTAATTGTTCTTTATCTATGTAATCAAATATAAGCAATATATACAAAATTAATACATGCACTTTAATAACTTTTAAACTAATAAATAATTTTTATTTAACTTAAATTCTTAACTTTAAACTTATAATATAATACATGTAATTATTAATAAAAATGTTTTGGGATAATATAGATAGGAATAATGTCTTTTTTTTTGAGATTTTGACGGTCAAGTTAAAAATTAATAATGGACGTTGTTTTTTTTTTTTATATAAATTCTTTTATATCTGTGGACTATTTATTAGTGGTTATCCATAGAATTTAAAAACAAAGTTCAAAAGCATAAGAATTGTTTTTTTAAGATACATTGATCTTTATAAACAAATATGGGTTGAATGTCATATCATTATTTGTTGTAAGGAGTGTAGTATGAGTACCTTTTCAAAATCTAAATTCACTAAAGTTGTCAACATTAATGCAATCTAAAGGTCGATATAAAAAGTAAACCTTTAGCTTGACAGTGGTATAAATAGTTATACTTTAGCATATTGTGGTATTAATAATTTAAAAAGGTTTGTTAGTGTATGCCTAATGGATGTTAGGTCTAATTACATACCTAATTAAAAAAAATTAGTAAATAGTGATGTTACTTTACTTTTGACAATTGAAATTGCACAGTATATATCCATCAACCTATCTTCAATCTTTCAACTAAGGCCTATGAATAGGTATTGACTAAATAAATAGAGACATTATTTGAAGAAAAACTTTAATTGATAATGAAACATATATAGTACTCTCTTATTTGTTTTAAATTAATATCTAATTATGATATTAAAATGGTTTAACTGTGAAGATAATAATATTTAAGTATATTTTTCAATCTATTTTTATAACCTTTATTGTAAAAATAATTGATAAATTTGTTTATATTTTTAGAGAGGGATTCAATTTTTGTATTCATTAAATTATTCACAGTGAATTTATGATACAAGAAAAAATGGCTGAAAATTATTATTCTCCATAGTTATTTTTCAGGAACGACTAAAATATATTTTATTTACTATAATTTAAAAAAATATAAATAAATAATTCTTTAAAACTAAAGAATATTCTGAACTCCGTATTTCTAAAAAACTAAAATTTATATATTTTGCTTAGAAACAAAATAAATAACATCGTTAAGAGGTGTGGGATTACAATAAAATTAATAAATACTTCGATAATCTCTGTTTATAATACCTAAATTAAAAGTGGTGTTGGATTTTCTCTGTGAAAGTTAATCCAAAATATTTCTTACTTTAACCTTTTAGACTAACATACTCTTAATTAAAAATATTATATTGGCAATCAATTAAAAAGTGAAAACATTATTAGTGACCGGGATAATTTTTAAAAATATATAATTTATGAATTTTTTAGTAGTATCAGTTAGATTAATTATTTTATTTGATTCTTAGATTAGATTAATTGGATCTTACAAAAGTTCACCAATAGATGACAATTCTCAATTAATTAAAATCATTTTAAATATAATTATTACAATATTAATAGTCTATAACTGGATAATAATGTAAACAATATTTTATTGTTATGGTTATATTTCAACTAATAGCATAATTAATGTCAAATTTAGATAGTCAGATTCTAAACTAATAAAAAAATCAAGATAGGGAAAATTTGGATGCTCAAATTAAATATTGGCAGCCTGTTGATTTATGCTTGTGAATAAACAGGTGTAGAGAAAAGGAATAGATGAAAAAAAAGTATTTGATTAACAAATTATGTTTTTATACATGATAATCCATAATGTAAAATATCACAAATTTACACTCTTAAAATAATGTCTTGGGAAACAATAGCAAATCATCAAATAATGTAATTGATTTTTCAACCATTTTTTTTTATGTCTATGGCTTATATATTTTCTTCATTTTTTTCACTCAGCATTTATTCTGTTTTTTTTTTTTCTTCGTATATACATAGATGTGATAGTTTCAAAATTTTATTAGTTTACCAGACTCAACCAATAATACTAATATCTTTTGTAAATTTTCGGTTTACTCTTTGTTTCACAAATTAAGGTTAAATGTTTAATACCATCTCATTTTTCAAACTTATGTTTCTTTTGATAAAAAATGAAAATATGAAGGAGAAGGACTAAAGATGAAAAAGAAATGAAAAAAAAAAATATTTGATCGAATAAGAAAGATTGAGAAACCAGTAATTTTTTATTACACTGTTATCTTATTATTTTTATTTATTACATTAAAATATAAAAAAAATGGTCATTTGTTTGATTTTCTAATTTGACTCCACCATCCCTTCTTTATTCTCTTTCTAGTGTCAAAAAAGTCAGCTCTTAGATTTGAGATTTGACTGAAACAGTGAAGTGGATCTTTTCAATGGCAGCAAATGTGTCCACGTAGGAGCACCAAAGAGCAAAATGACTAGAAATTTGTCGCTACATACCCAAAATGTGGGCACAAACCAGACCACATTACAACGATTTTAACCACAGATATCACGAATCATAGTCCCACATATTCGTACGATAATGCATTTGTGTCTTTGCTTTCATCAACGGTCAAGCTGAAACTTCCAATTCATCATTTTTCTTCCCCAATAATCAACTTACTTACAATTTGAGCATAAATAATTTATAGGTTTAATTGTTAAATTTGTCTCATTAATTTTAAATATATGTAATTTTAGTTTCTTAGTTTTCTTAATTATTTGTGTAAGAACATATTTTTAACATTGTTTTCTTTCGCAATCCATAACATTGTTTCAAATATAATATATATTGTAAAAGAACTTTATTCCTTCTTAGCATAAGTAAATTTAGCTTTATTATCAATTACTTTTTCTTAGAAAATAAACCATTCATTTTATTCTAACAACATATAAATATTTATAATAGTTTTTTAAAGTGTTAAAAACCAACATATAAAAAATAAACACAATAATACTTGAAATTGATATCAATGTAACATTAAAAATAAAAGAAACATTTTACCAATCTAATTAATGTAAAATAAAATATAAGATAACGAGAAGTTAAAGGTAATTATCGTCAAATATAAGTAATAATTGTAGAAAAAAAATCGATATTTAATTTTGTAATGATGTTTTTGATAGATGAAATATTAGTTTATGTTGGAATTGACATCCTTTCGTTATTAGTGATCATATAAATTAGAATATTAAGTGATAAAAAATAAAAGATGGTTTTTTTTTATATTAAAGTTCTTTATATCAAATGTAAGTAATTACTTAATACAAAAATCAGAAATTTATTTTACTAATAATATTTTTATGGGTCAATTGTTAGTTTTTTTTTGAAATGCATTTAATACAAATCTTTAAAATACTTTGAGTGTAAGAGCTTACTCTGAACAGTTGAAATATAATTAATTATTTCCTGCTTCTTAGATAAAAATGATTTAACAACAATTTGTTATATTTTTTCTAATACGAAATTTGCTTAAAGAAGTGAATTTTTGTATTGAATTATTATATATTTATATGAGTATAAAATAATAATTAAATTAATGTTGACGAGTTTATTGTGATTACAGGAAAATATATTACTCTTCACGTAATAACAATAATATATGACAAAGTCCAAAAAATTAATTTTCTTGATAATATTTTAGAGTTAGATATATTTATATATATTACTTTTGGAAACAGTGTTTTCGAAAGAATGTTATACAATGATATTATTGTGTGCATATACATAAGTTTTATTATTAGAAGTAGTATATTTAAGCTTTGTTTGGGTGTTGCACAAAATTATCATCACAATCATTTACTTTTAAACAACTTTAAAACACATAATAATGATAAAGTCTAACGTTGACCGTTGACCGTTGACCGTTGACCGAGTTAATTTGAATCCATCCAACTTTCTTTATCTAACCTTAAATGTCATTTGAATGTCCTTTCAATAAGCATATCCAGACACCCGAATCCATGCCTCAGGACACGGATATAAACAACGTTGTTTGTATTAAAATTTAACAAAATAAATTCAGATGAACTTAATTTTATAAAATTTAATTACAGTCATTGATTTGTTTTAAAAAACTTATACACCACAAGTATTATTTAGATACCGGTATTAAAAATAGACTCGTGCGTGAAGTAATTGTTTTATGAAAATTATGAAATATATTTTAGTTCAAACACTATAAATATCTTTATATTGTTGATCAATTAAAAATTAATTTAATTTTGGCTAAGTGACTAGCCTATTGTTCTGCTTAAACTTTCCTCCGATGTAGCCCATACATAAGAAGAAGAAACCTATTATAATTTTATAACAAAATAGAATTAGTGAAAGAAGTAAAAGATAAAAGTGAAAAAATATAAACAATTTAGATTCTCCTTATACATGCTATAAACCAAATAAATTTAGTTAAAATTTATTGTAAATTATATATTACCTCATGTGTTTAATTGCTGTAAAGTACACAAAAGATAGTAAATATACTACTTAATCTGAATAAGTAAAATTTTAATTTTTCAATTACTGATTTTTAACAAAGAAGCTGGTTTGCCCGAGAGGTTAAGGGGGAAGACTTAAGATCTTCTGCAGTCAACTGCGCATGGGTTCGAACCCCATAGCCAGCATTTTCTAATTTTTCAAATAATTTTTAATTTATTTCAAAATGTATTTTAGTAAACATACTTTTACCTGTAGGAATCGAAAATAAATTCTTAAGAACAGAAAAGTGAAAAATGAAGTACTTTCAATTTAGTCTTTTAATTTTAAAACATTCACTTCTGTGTTTTAAAATGATAGTGCAGAATAAAATGAAATTTCTGTTCTTTATTTTAATTTTTAGTTTAGAATAGGGCTCATGTT
>Ga0099824_1008412_pt1 | contig 13210 bp, 9 predicted proteins | sample SiratrowhiteBW_FD_76837 | JGI IMG/M metagenome (GOLD analysis project Ga0099824, IMG submission 76837) | Root nodule microbial communities of legume samples collected from California, USA - Siratro white BW | ecosystem: Host-associated > Plants > Roots > Nodule | place: USA: California... | reverse complement strand
AAACAAATTTTTTTTTTTTGTTTAAAGTATTTTTTTGAAAAAAATTATTGCAAAAATGGGCACTCCCCCATAAAAAAAAAAAAAAAAAAAAAAAATCAGAATTACACAATGTCAAACCTCAAATGGTTAGGTACACAAAGTCAAGCTGAGCAATCCAGCATATTAGTTTGCATACCATATAAAACCAAATGGTCAAACAGTAAAAGAGTCCCAACAAACCTTGCCAGATTAATCAAAATCCATCTCAAAGCATCATACAACTCACAACTTCTCCTTACCTCCACCCTCATTAACTTCTGAATTCTGACAGTAATCATCTGATTTCTCACTCAGGTCAAAACACAAGTTCATAGACCTAGCCATAAGTCATTTTCTTTCATAAACATGTTCTTTAATACTTTGTGTACCAACCAACAACGTAAGAATGTTATAAACATAGACCAAGAAAAAATGAGCCCTCCTTAGTCCTCAACTTTGTTAGTTCCAACTATATATGCAGTAACACTTTTCTAGTTCATAGTGACCAAACTCCAGCGTACGCACTGACTATACTTTAATCATCTCACCATGGCTAGCACGTGTATGTCTAATCATCAACATGTCCAGCATGTAACCTGCCTTTTTTTTTTTTTCTTGTCCTCCGGTAAAATGAATTTCAATTTTGACAACCTTCATCCAAATCTTCTCTCGCAGCAAATTTGCATCCATTCAACTTCCAGCAAATTATTTTCCCATGTGGAAAATGAAAGGGAGGAGGGACAGCTAAATTACAAACCTTGAATCACTATTTGTTCAACCATCTATTCGATGAAGAAGAATGGTGCTAATATCTCCAAAAAAATTATGTCAAATAGCTTAACATCCAATCGCCCAAGAATCAGACAGGATATGTTTTTTAGGAAATCATCTTTCAAATTTAAATCAACATACAAATAATCATGGTCACCTTGAACTTCCTTTCCTCTCGACTGCAGAGAACAATAAAACAAATCAGACGAATGTGAAGGTGACATCAATTATCAAACCGTCTAACCCTCCTACTCTACTGTCTGGATCTTAAATTGACCATGTCCGATACAGTATCATAGACAACATCCATATTACATGCCAGTCACATGAATTAATTTCTAGCAAAAGTAGACAGACGAAGAAGTGTTTCAATTGGGAGACATGCCACAGTTTCCAAGGATTATTAATCTCTGCCATTTTTATGGAACAAATCTGCCTTCTTGGCATCTTTATGATGCCAGCTTACGGACTTTTACGACTTTGCTATTGCAGCTGGATAGGTAATCAGTGCCATTATGATGTAATTTTCCTTCTGTTTTTCTTTTATGTTTTTTTTTCATTCATTCAATGCAGCAAGCTATTTCTTATACTACTTTCTTAACTTTTGAGTCGTAAAAAATTTCTATCAAAAAGTGGAAAGGCATTGTTAAAACTTAAAAGGTAGTCCTCGTATGTTGATAAAAAGGAAACAAAACATTAAACGTATCCTCCATCAATTCGAAACGGCAAAAGTCCCATGCGATCAATTCAAGCCCGCAGATATCTCCATCTACGCGCTCCACTTTTCTATAATTAATTTCAGTAGTTGCGAAGTAGAACCGAGTCTCCAAAAAGCCACACACAAGTTAACTTACTTCTACTAAGCCAACAACGTAAAACAAAAAAGTGATTGTCACTGAATTGTATCCATTACTATCACTACTGCAGCTAGCTACTCACTCCTGCAAGAAAACAGAAAACAAAGCACCTTAGAGGATATCAGCTCAGCGGTAGCAATCTTAGCGAGCTTCGCCATGAAAGCAGAATCGACGTCTCTTGTGTCAAGAGCCCGAACTCCGAACGCCATCACTTGGAAAACTCCAGCCATGTTCCCAAACCGCTGTAACACCACGAGAAAGAAATAAAATAAAATCATGATCGAGTAAAACCTAAGCATAGAATGAGAAACGCACCCGACGTCCACCGCGCGAAACGACAGTGCAGCAATCGAGAACGAGAAGAGGATTCCTGAAAAAGACGCAATGAATGGTGAGGATAAAGAAGGAAGCGAAATTGAAGGAAGAAATGAGATAAGAGAAGTGATTACAGTGCGGCAATGTCCTTGAGAGAGGACATGGAGGCCTTTCTGACGGAGGGAGAGTCATCGGCGAGCAAGGAGAGGAGAACCTGCACGGCCTCTGCAAGCAAGAGAGAGATTGATTGATAATTGTTTGAGATTAGAAGAAGAGGAATTGGAAGAGTGAATTTAACGAATTCTCAGAGAAGGAGAACGCACCGGATGCGGGAACTGAGGTTGAGGAAGCCATGGAATTGGAAGGTGCGAGAATCGCGAAGGCCAGAGCAACATAAATAGAGAGAGGTGTGGTATGGCGTGGCGTGGTGCCTCTAGACGCCGGGACACACAGACACTGCTGCGCTGGTTATGTCTTGCCTTCCAGAAATTCAATATATTACTTTTCTCTTCTTTTTCCCATTTATAATTATCGGTCCCGTCCCATCAACGATCCACACCGAAACATTTTCTTCAGCACTTTCGTTAGTATTTAAGATGCACTTCTCTTTCTCTACAAACAAAAGTTGTTGCAGGTAAATGAATTATAAACTATTTTTTCGTAGTTAATTATAACATATTTTTTTTCCTATTTTAAATCATTTTTAAAATAATTATGATAAAAAAGTATAATCTTGATGGCAAGGTTGTTAAATCTGAACCCAATGATGAACTTAGTGTCAAATCAAATATAAATATCATAGGTTTAAAGTTAAAAACGGTCTGTTCATTTCATAATAAATGGAGGGCTTATGGTGGAGATTATATTTTTACTTCCCTAAGAACATTAGTTACATTAAAATATTATGACGTTATATAATGAATGCATTGTTTTTTAACTAAAAAGTTAAAATCGTGCAAAGAAAAAATAGATATGGAAATGATATAGAATCTTGACGTGGCACCGTTACAAAAGACTAGTTTAAAATCGTTAGATATATATATATATATATATATATATATATATATATATATAATTTTTAAAAGGTTGTTGAGATTTTTCCTTTTCTGTGTCTTCTTTTCTTTTTCTTTTTTTTATCTTTTCCTTGTTTACCTTACTTGTTCAACCACTGACCCTTCATACACAATCACAGATCATGGTGTACCACTGATGATAAAAATCGGACAACCCTCCATGCAGAAAACAAAACCATAGGTTAACAAAAATAAATGTAACAACACACGCACAGTTGAGAAATTGAGAGCATAATTTGGGAAAGAGAAAAGAAGAATAAGAATAATTATGAGTCATCGGATTAAATTTGAAAAATGTAAATCAATAAAAGATTATTTGTTTGAATTTTATCGTTTTCCAAGTCAAATAAATCTTATCTCTAAACACCCGTAGTTAGTTGACAAGATGGGAATTGAAAGCTAAATCTTCACCTAACTCAATTAACAAATACTTATTATCACATCTCTTCTCTAATTTAATCAATTGAATTAAATTTAATCGAACATTTAATGATTTAGTTTAAATAAATTGTACATAAAATTACTACATTCCCTAATCTCTCGAACACCTCCATTTTGTACGCCTAAGAATTAGTTCGTATTAACACCAATGTTGATTGAAAGTAAAGAGATGTCGAGAGAGCAGTAATATATTATCTATGCAAGTATTCTTCATGATTTCAGAAATAACATGTTCATGCCTTCTCCTCTTTAATTTTAGGCGATTAGAAGGCCACCTAATTGATAATTAAATAAAGTGTTTAGCAGATCATTGTAAAATAATAAACATTTGAATTTGCCTCTTGTATCTAAAGTGATGCGATGGCCTTTTATCTTGAACGTGAAGATTTTCTTCAGAAACAGTATTTCGTGTTCCCTTTCGTCTTTTACTTGTTCATTTCATTCTTTTGGCTTGTTCATTTCCTGCTTATCATTTTGTTTTTTCATCATGTTGGTATTATAGACTTTATTGTAAATTTTGACCGAATTGAATAAGACGCACATACGAGCCTGAATATTTGACAAATCATTTGCAACACCCACTGCTGTGAATCACCAATAATACAGATTAAAGTGGTTGGGTAGTCACTGGTTTCATCATCGATAGATAATGTTTCCCTGACAAATTCATTTTTTCTCTCATCAATACATAAACTGCATTTGGAAATTCAAGCATGGTACAATAATGAACCTCTCAAAACGAGTGCTTCCAAATCAGAATATTTCAATTTACCCTATAATATCTTTCGAATTTTATCAAAAATTTCAAATTGGTTTAATAATTAACTTATACTGATAAAATAATCATTAAGGATTGGCAAATATTGCCTAATAATAGATCAAGAAACAATACTTAACAACTCTAATTATGAGTTTATCGTGACAATAAAGAAAATCCAAACTAAACAAATGGAAAATAGAGATTTTATCGGAGAACTAATCTGATATTCCATTTAATTCTGATATGGTTTTTACAGATAATAATGTATATATGCGAGAGACTACACAGTCCTACAAAATTTTACAGAGCAAATGGCAAGTAGAGACATATTTGAATAGGCATATTTCATGATTATTATGGTTAAAGAACGGAAATTAGGCTGCAAACATTTGAAACATGCATTACTCGTAATCGTGGTCAAAATTCAAAAAGGAGAACCAATTGGAGCTGCAAGGCCGAGGTACCGCATTATCTTTAACCGGCGAAGCTTTTTTTCTGATTTCACTGGATATGTAACCTCCTGGAAAAGAATTTATTCATTAAGCCCGTGACAAACAAGTTCAAATAGTGATCATGCCACAAGTTTTAAATTTGAAACTTACATCAAAGTGAACTTTGGGTTTACGTTCCCTTTTCCCCCTTCGTCTCTCTTGAAAATCATCAATTGTTTTGCTTGTGGTTCTAGAAGGGCATTTATCTGTTCAAACCATAACTTCATATTAAAAAGGAAAAAGAACAGCCAAAAAGAATAAACCATTGATTGCCAACCAGTAGATAGCTGTCGAGGCTGACAAACACACAAGACATACAAGGACATTAAACGATGGATGGATAAAAACAATGCACATGGGCTCTATGAAGATAAGTGTCCTAGATAGAACCCTTTGTTTGGTAAAAGTGTTTGCTAAATGGAACTGTGACTAATCATAATCATATCACTACCCCAATGAAACACTACCTGTTGTTGAAAAATAAAATATTTTCAACGGAGTTACCACATTTGTTGTGCTACTTGTTGCAACACGCATCAATTTTATTGAGGACTTATAAATATTGTTTGACTCCATTGGTTGATTTTTGCACAACAATTTGAAGAGGGACCTCATGTTGTTGTTAGGTGAGGATGTGAATCGGGAAATATAATCAAATCTCTCTAAAAGCCCTGAACCTTTCTTTTTTGGGTGAGGAAGTGGCATTTCAATACTGCCAGATCCACTTGAACTCCCCGTTTTAGTTGACTGCAAACCCAAACTTGTCAGACTTCATGCCAAAAGCCATTCGGTTGGGCTAGCCTCTTAGAACTTCCCCAACCACTTTTAATTTTTAACACTTTTTGCAAATAAATTAAATGACTTTGTTATCATGTCATCCATGTAAACTTTAATCTAAATATGTATCAGATCATGGATCAAAGTCACCATTGTTCTTTTATATGTTACCCCCAAAAGAAAATTTTCACCTAAATGAAACAACCTTTAAGTAGCAAAAAGTGTCCATCAGTGGCTAAGATTGAAAATATACTGGGGTGGCCAAAATTTCAAAATAATATTTTTTTACATTATTGAAGTTAAAAAAAAAAAAAAAATTGGGGCATATAGATACTGGGGACCCATGACCACCGGGCCTCCTACTAAGATTCGCTAGTGGGCGTGATGATCATCATTTTCTCCTTTTCTTCAACAATCTTAACTTGATTGTATCAAAGAAGTCATCCTTTAAAGAAAATAAAGAATGTTGATTTGTATAGTGTGCTAACAAATCAATATAGGGTACAAGAAAGAAGTTCATCTTCAGGGTTGGCTCTATTTAGCTTTTGATAATCAACACAATTTTCTCATCTTTCTTAAGAACTAGCACTATATTGCAAATTCATTATAGTTATTTTCCAACAGCAAAAAAATAAATATAAAATTGTTTCTTGTCCTTGTATCTGGTTTTTAAAGAGATTTCCGTTTCATCTGCCTTCACTTTTGTTTGAGTGAAGGAAATTCTCACTTCAAGGGCAATATGTGCTCTTCTATTGTAGTATCGAGGTGTGACATTATTCTAATATGACCAAGCAAAGACATCAATATAACTAAGTAAAAGTTTTATCTATATGTGGCATTCATCTTTCCTCATGAAAGTGCCCATTCATTTTCTAGTCCCACTAACTCCACCTCTCTTGGCCTTTGGGTCATCGATGTTGGTGTCATCGATCATATTTTAGGTAATAAGTCTCTTTTCTTATTCATTTCCAGTTCTGGTTATTTACCCGCTCTGTCACTATGGCTAATGGCTCCTAAGTTCCACCTTCTATTGTTGGTACTATCCATCTTCTCCTGTCTCTATCCATTTACAATGTCCTTGGGCCTCCATTTGATTTATTATCCCGCAGTCATCTCTCCTCTTCTCTTCATTATGTTATTTCTTTTACAAAAGACTTTGCTTAAGGACCAGAATTCACGACTGATGATTGGAAATGAATGAGTCTCATGCTTTGGACCTATGCTCATGTTGGCTCGATGGTGGATTCCCCTTCTTTCATCTGTGCTCAATTGGGAAATCCTAGTCTTGCCGAGCTTTAATCCCTTGTACCTCATTTGTCTAAGTTGTTTACTCTGCCTTGTGAATTGTGTCAACTAGAAAAACACAATCGTAGTATTGTTCCTAGTAGTGTCTCCAATAGAGTCTTATCTTCTTTTGCTTTGATTTACTCAAATATTTGAGAACCAAGTTGTGTTAGGTCTACTTTAGAATTTCAATATTTTATAACTTCCATTGATGATTATTTTTGACATACTTAGTTGCTCTTAATGAAAATTTGTTCTAATTTATTTCGATAGTTCAATCCTTTTATAATGAAGTTAAAAATCAATTTGGTGATTTTATTTTATTTTTTGTAGTGATAATGTTCGTTACATATATCTCTTGCCTTCTTTTCAAACTTTCACGGCTTCCTATATCTTGGAAAGTGAACTTTAAACCTAACTCAATCTCACAAAATTGGTTTCTAAAATAAGACTTGCACCCCACTTATACAATATAATATGGCCATATATCTAGTTGATTTAAGATCTGCAACACTTCCCCTCACACCGAGGACATCTAGATTGGGAATAGAGGGATCTCGATTATGACTGACACAATAGACCCAACAAACCTAGTTAACATAGAGACTGATAAGCTCTGATGCCATCTCAGAAAGTGGGCATTAAGGCTAACTTAACTTCCTCAAACTGCCTATTAAGGTGAGGTTTGCAACCCACTTATATATTATAATTTGGTCATATATGTAGTCGATTCGATTATCCAACACTATGGTATTCTTTCATGTCATCTTTTGTCCTCAACAACCAAACAAAATTGTTAAACTCTACTTGGTCCACTTTGTTCTGTACTTTCAGTTGACTTAAAAACACTACAAACTTAAGACATCAACTTTGGACTAGCAACCACGATCATTCACGAACGGAAGCAAGAATCTGGGTAAGAAGATCAAATAATGTTGTCCCTTAAGCCAGAGCTTGATATCAAATGTCCAGATGTCATAATTACTATCACCTAACTTGTCAATGGAGAGTGGGACATTGGCATGGTTAGTATAGAAGCTTCAAACCTAGCACCAGAAAAAGCCATGAGCACGTGGAGAGAGAGAAGACAACAACCAAATCTTCACAATATATGCAGGACCAAATTGGAGGAAGAGACATCGAGGCAAGTCCAGTGTTAGTGACAACAACCAAAACAATGGTCGAACACATTGTAGTCGACAATAAAGGGAGAGAGAAACACGACAACATTAGGGCATGCATGAGAGTGCATGGCCGCTCTAATGATCGTAGCTCCAACGATGCAACGGTCACCTAGGCAAGGTAGCTCAAATAGTGGGATTGTCAGTCGAAAAGCTAACTTAACTATAATAGAGCAACAGAGAAGGAAATAGCAAAAAATAGGGCAAAAATTGTGCGTGCCAAAGAAGGGATGTTGTAAATTAGAAAGAGACAATTTTTCAAAAACAAAAGTTGATACTGATGGACAATGGATCCATTGGGAGGGCATAAATTCGAATTAGGTTCCAAATACCACGTAGAGATAAAAGATAGAGTCATATGGAGTCCTTGTGTGTCTAAAGCACAACAAAGAAAGATTATATATATCTCATATAGTAAAAAGTAAAACACATTTATCAATATTGAATATCGACATTTTCATAACATTTCTGTCGAAAAAGTTGAAGGTATCATTGTTAGGATCACTACCAACAATTATGTATGGAATGTCAATGGGAAGAGTTGGGCATAGTTAGACCCAACACATATCAATGAAATACAAAACAAACCATATTTCAACAAGTTTTCTAGTTGACAATAGTTTCTCATTGAAAGTGGCCTCAAAAGAGACACTTGAAAATGTACCATTTAATGAATTATACATGAACTTCAGACCTTTTGATGGGTCTCATAAAGAAGTGATTGCAAAGATAAATTTGTCAATCCAATTTATCATGTTACATTTGAGGTAACAATTCACATTATAGAATGGAACTAAATCTTCCCATTTCATATTTGATAGTTAGATGTGAACTAAATCTTCAAACTATTGCACAAAATCAACCATATGGAATGGAACGGGATGATGATTGCCAAGAAACCTTTGTGAAACTGCAAATTCTCTAGTTGAATCACCATTTGTCACAATGAGGGTATAGAGGTTGAAAATATTTTATTTTCTATTTTATGGCATCCTCCATTGTAGCCCTTGTTGTGACATCTCACTTCACTATACACAATAATTTAGAGTAGAAATCAAGACTGTACCAAATAGACGTTCTTGCATATCAGATTGAGGAGAACTATCAGCTGTCAACTTTTGGCAAGAACTAAGTTGAGCCTTCTTCTGTAATGCCTAGTATCATAAAATAAAAAAGATAAACAAAATAATCTTACCGAGAATGGGGGACAGGTTATAAATAGATAATATACAGACTCTGTTGGCTGAAATTGTAAAATTTATTGGAGTAAAACATGCTGAAGTTTTGCTTTACACTAAACATACTTGCTTTAAAGCCTGTTGAAAATCTTCTGAAGGGTTATTGCTCCTTGCTTCAAACGACTGCAAGAAAAATCATGTACAGTGATTAAGCAAACAATCATAGAACCACCTTCACAATTGTTGAAATTTATGTCCTGCTTAGCACAAAACAGTGTAAAATATCTCCCTAATTCCATAACAATCAACCTCTTAACAAAAAGGAAAAGGGAAATTCATAAAATTGAAAATAAAATTTAGAATAGAAGGATTGGCAACAGCAGAGACAATATGCTTACTCCAAATCATTATTTTTAGTTCAGTACAAAAATTGTGCGACATGCTGCAGGGAAACATACTAGAAAATTGAGAAATAAGCCTTTATTCACCCTCTGCTTTCTCATTTAGAGGATGAGGATGAGGCATTCTACATGCCTCCTCTTCTTGCATGGCTTTACTTAGATGTTAAATATCAACAAAATGTAAATACCATATGTACAAAAGCACCATGAACTTATCACATGTACAAAAGCATATTGCATGAAAAGGATTAACTCACTTCCTCAAAAGTTGAAATATCTGTCATTGGATCAATCCAGGCACTGATAAGTAACAAAGAAACATTCAGTGCAATAAGTAGACAAGTCAGACAAACCAAAAAACTTCAATCAGGAAAATATATGAGACCATACCTGGGAAGATTTCCATAAAAATGCACTAAAACATGCCCATCACTATCAGGTTTGGATAACGCAGATGTTTCTTCCATGATCTGAAGAGTTTATTTTCGTAATTAATATAGATAAATGGGCTATGAAATAGTGACAGAGAAATAAACTCCATGCCAAATTGATCTATTTTATTAACTATTATGTTTAGAAGGTTGGACTCAAAAACATCAAAAGTATGGCATATTTGCACCAATAGTTTTGATCTTGTAAACTGCACAAACGTTCAAATAATTGGTTTTCCTCATATTTATTGTAGTTTAGTAGCTCTAGAAAAGTTTTGTCAAATCAAGTACCATAGATAGATATGAATAGGCAAAAAAAGGTTCAATCTTCAATAATTAAAGGATTACAAATTTCAAGTGAACAAGAATTGATCTTAACTTCTATAGTTCCCATGAGTGAACATTGTCTCACAAATCTCCGAGGTAATAGAAAGGAACAGGGTGGAATGGGTAAATAAAGGAATAAAGGGGAAGTTTATCAAAGTTTGCTGAGATAATAAAGATTATACATTATAGTACATCAATTATTAAAAAGGAAAAGGAAAAGAATGTGACGCTTAAACTGATTATAACTTATTCTATTGTTATATGAAAAGTCATTTTAGAATTTGAATGTAAGTTCTCTAATTTTAAAGACGACAAGGACATGTTACAATATCATGATGTCAGTGAATTTTCCTGAAGAACTTAGGTGGTAAGTAAACTGCATGCAAAATCAAGAGTTCTTCAAGGCTGCCAGTAAGAGATGATGGACTTTGTAACTGTAGATTCTTTTTGTTTATAATATGCCATATTATGAACCACTACATGGATATAAAAGTGAATACCTCAGCAGGCCACCACAATTGACAATCTGTCCTCGCCCACACAATACTTCCTGGAGTTGCAGCTAGAGAACTGCTATCACTGATAGATGATTCAAGAGGTGTAGATTCTGACATCTTGGAGATATCATTTTTTTCATTGCAATCTTCCCTATAGAAAGAAGAAACTTTAAGTTTCAGTCTACTAAAACATGAAAGCCCGAAAGGTCTTAAACTCTACTTATTTGTACTAGCATGCTTGCACAAAACAAACCTATTGCTACCAAGATCAAGACTTTCATCTCGGACAGCCGAATCAACTTCCACAACTGCCGCATCAAAAAACTCAGATGAACATACTGATCTACCCTCTTGGTTATTGCTGCACCGAACTCTCGTATTTTCAGAAAATTGTTTCGTTGTCATTCCCCTTCCCTGCACACTTCTTGCAGTGACATTGCTCGGCCTCACTTCACCAGAAGACGAATCTTCATGAAAATTGGTCAGATAAAAGATCAGCCATATATTTTAACAAAATTCAACTAAAGTTTCCTACTGAAAGACAGACAATGGATTTAAATCCTAACAGAATGGTTAATTTAATTTGAATCACATGTTACACATAGCAAGATGTTAGAAGGAAGAGAACAAACTACTGGCAAAACCTCCATGCTTGCCAACGTCAACAACAAAGTTCTAGAGTATCAAATATATAAAACTAGCCTGAATAAAGTAATATGGATCTAAGAAACAAAATTAATTCCTTCAAAATTTGACAAAGCTTATCAAAAACATATTATATCAATGGAGGCACTCAACCTTAAAGGTTTATGCATGTGACAAAGCCCTTTTTCCTCCAACACAAATACACATGACTGGAAGATTGAAATCAAAAATTTATAAATAATTTCAGTACACACAGATCATTTAGTATGGTAGCAAAAGAATGAGTTCATTCCATTGTCAAAAAATGCAAATTGAAAAAGCAACAAGCACGCAGACACGGTTATTCCGTAGCTCAACCACATTGCTAACAAACTACCATCCTAATAAATTTTTAAAAGACCATCATCATCTATGAAGACGTGACACAATAAAGAGCAAATCGAACTGCTTCCAACCAAAGAAAGAGGAAGGGATTCCATAATCTCATTGCCAATTGCTCTATGCAAAAACATTACAATTCAATTATTTTCAGAAGCACCGAACAGAAAAGCAGAAAATGAACTAAATACGGGGGGATCGCACGAATGGCACTAGCTTTGCAGTCAACAGTTGACAATCAATTCAAGGAGAAACGAAACAACGATCCCCACACAGTGAACAATAATGAAATTCCATATGGAAACCAAATTCAGGAAACAGTAAAAGAAAATTCAGAAGCCCTTATCGAAAAGTTACCAGAAGCAGGGTTAGAGAAGGAGGAGGGAGTGCGCGTGAAGACAGAGAAATCAGTGCGACGCTTGGGAGGTGAGCTTCTCGGCTGTTGAGAATGTTTTGGCATGTGAGTGATCAATTGGGTCTTCCTTTTCTTATGATTGTTGTTGCTGTGAGGTGTGGTTCTCTTCTTGGCCATTGGTGCGAAGGAAGAAACAGAGGAACCCTAGAGGAGGTTGGCAACAAAATCTTGCAGCATTGACGACGTTGAAACTAGGGAAGCATTAGTATTTGCAAGTTAAGACGCGGGCCACCTGTTCCACAAGTCGTTATTATTCCTTAATCCTAGTAAATCCCAACCCAACAGAAATCGGAATTCTAGGACGAAAACAATTTCCTTAAACTTGACACTTGCCAGTTCCCACCACCACTACTCACTAAAATACTGCTCCAACATGCCAAACTCACACCCCGTTTACCACATCCTATGTTCCATAATCCATAACATCCTTCTTTCCAACTGCAAGGAATAAACATGTCCAAATTTGTATTTATAGTTTTCCTACTAAAATATATTAAAAATAATAATCAGAAATTAAATATCACATCACTTACACCAAGATATTTTATATATTATATATACAAATAATTAGTATTTTGGACATAGATGGTTTTGGATCAAGTTTGTGAGACTTTCTTCATCTGAATAGATAAATTTTAACTTATTTTATTATAAAAGATTTCTTTTAATTGGAATCTCCGATATGAATCTTACCAATTTAATTACGATTGAATTGATTCATTCTAGAAATATTAAACGAGCATATGTGTTAATATGAAAAATTAAAAAATAAATAAATAAATGAGCAAATCTGGAATCGTAAACTCCAAGGACATTAAAGATATAAAAAAAAAAAAAAAATATATATATATATATATATATATATTATGTAATTAAAATGAAAATAAAAATTTGATTTATTAATTTAATTGTTTGAATTTGTAAAAAATTAACTTTGTTCAGTATATTTATTTATGTAATAAAAATTTTT
>Ga0099824_1008410_pt1 | contig 13213 bp, 8 predicted proteins | sample SiratrowhiteBW_FD_76837 | JGI IMG/M metagenome (GOLD analysis project Ga0099824, IMG submission 76837) | Root nodule microbial communities of legume samples collected from California, USA - Siratro white BW | ecosystem: Host-associated > Plants > Roots > Nodule | place: USA: California... | reverse complement strand
TAGTTTGTGTCTGTGTCCAAAGGCCGGGAGGGTTATGTTTTGAATGTTTTTTAGGTTGGTGGTGGAATGGAAGGTGGGGGGGGGGGGGGGGTACAAATAGTTTTTATTATTATTTTTTTGGTTGGTGGTGTAATGGTAATGTGGGGGATGCGAATAGAATGACCCAACTCCTAAACCCTAAGCCACCACCACCTTAACCCTAAGCTACCATCACTTTTCTTCACCCATGATGAACCAAAAGCGACGGTAGCTATCAGGAAGGAGCTACGGCGGCGGCGTGGAAAAAATGGCAGTGACGACAGAGGTTGTTTTGGGGATGTTTTGGAGTGGTTTTGGGTGCAATTTTTTGTGGGCAAATATGATTGAATTTTGGTGGATTTTAGGGGTTGTTTTTAGGTGTTTTGGATAGTGGAAAATGGTGCAGTGAAGAGTTACAGTAAAAAATTACAGAAGAAGGCTTTCATGAAGGAGAGAGAGTGTGACTGTACACTTATCATACAAGAATCAAATAATAACAAAACCATAAATCTTAAATACATTGCCAATTTTAAGTTCTAAAATCATACCTGAAACTTGATTCTTCAAAGCTTGGTGTCTCTAAAAGAACCTACTTCTCTCTTCCTTTAAAAAGGTACTCCTTTCTCTTCTTCTTTTGGTTCTCTGTATTCTGCACTTAATATCTTTCTTTTTTTCTCCTTTGTATCATTCGATAATTTATAATATCAATAATAGCAGTTATCAGAGAAGTGGCTTACGGGAAAAAAGAATTGTGAAAAGTGGGGAGGAATGGTTTCACCATGTATTTTTTCTGTTATTATTATTTTTTATATTTTTATATTATTTTGTTATTAAAAGAAAGTAGTTTAGAGAATTAACTCAGTCTCTTTTTTTTGTTATTATTTTAAATATGTATTGAACGTCTAGATCAAGAAACGGTTTGAAAGCAATCTCAATTTCTTTAATTATTATTTTTTATTATTTTTTTATTTTTTCCTTATTTTTAAGTTCTGTTGCTTTATTTTATATTTTTATTTTTTTTTATTTTTGTTTTTTTATTATTAATTGTTATTTTAATTTGTAAAAATTAATGAATAAATCAAACCTCTCTCCTTTTTATATTATTTTTTTGTTTTTTAAAATAAATCTATAACTAATCAACTACACTTTATTCTTTTATTATTATTTTTGTTTTGAAGAATTTTTATTCTAATTAATATTTATCCGGACGAAATAAGGTGTTGACACATTTGTACATGCATTCTCATCCAAAAATGATCAAAATAAAATCTCATGCATTCTTACATGCATTTCATAGAGTCTAATGGATTTTTACATACATTAAAAAGGATGAATAAAATCTCATTTTCATTAAAAAATGAAAAACAAAATCTCATGCATTCATATATGCATTTTGATTCAAGCAAAAGTGAAGAATAGAGTTTCATGCAGTCATTGATGAACTCATTCAAACAAAAACCAAAAATAAGAAATATAGTCTCAAGCATTCATTCATAAACTCATTAAAACAAATAGTAAAGCTGAAAAAGAATAGAGTTTCATGCATTCATCCATGCACTCTCATAACAAAAATAGAACTTCATGCATCAATATATGCAAATTTAAATTTTCACGCATTCATAAATCCATTTTCTCAAATAGTTTCATGCATCAATATATGCAAACTCAAAAATTTCATGTATTTATGCATTCTCAAAAATTTTCATATATGCATTCTCAAGAAATTCATGTATGCATTTCCAAAGTTTTCATGCAAAAAAACTCAGTTTCATGTATCCTTCACAATCAAGAAACTCAGTTTTCATGCATTATGCAAATAATCAAGAAACTCAAAGTTTCATGCATCTTTCAAAAAAAGAAACTATGGTCGTGATCCTTTCGACATGGTCAAGATCTCGACTTTTCAAAAAGTGGTTTGTGACCCTCTCAGCATGGCTAAGGTTCCGATCTCACATCTATTTTCAAAAAGTGGTTTGTGACGCTCTCCGCATTGCTAAGGTCTCGATCTTACATTTCTTTAAAAAAAGTAATTTGTGACCCTCATGGCATGGCTAAGGTCTCGATCTTACATTATTTTTTGAAAAAAAGTGGTTTGTGACCCTCTTGGCATGGCTAAGGTCCTGATCTCACATTTCTTTTCAAAAAAGTGTTTGTGGCCCTCTCGGCATGGCTAAGGTTTCGATCTCACATGCATTCATATATGCATTCTCATATAGTCTGACGCATTTGTACATGCGTTCTCATTAAAAAAAAAAAAGAACAAAATAGAATCCTCTGCATTTATACATGTATTTTCGTAAGATCTGATACATTTATACATGCACTTTCAAATAAGATAAAAATAGAGCATTTTCATAAATAAACAACAAAAATAGAATCTCATGCATTCATCCGTGCATCCTCACAAAAAATGATTAAATATAAGAGCTCATGCATTCGTAGATGCATTTTCATTTAAGGTTAAATGATAAAGAGAGCCTCATGCATTCTCACATGCATCTCCATTCAGACAAAAATGAAAAAAATATTGCATACATTCATTCATACAGGCATCATTCAAAATCCATTTCGGCATTCACCTGATGTTTGCCTACAAATTTCAAACCTCTTTCTCTAATACTGACCCTTTCCTCAGGCTTGGTCAATTATTTTTCTGAAACATTTTTCAGACAAAGACCCTCTCCTCGAGATTGGTCACACAAATTTCAATCTTTTCCAAACAAAGATTCTTTCCTTAGGATTGGTCCAAACTTTCTTCAAATCTTTTTCAAACAGGACCTTATGTGAAGCAAGGTCTCAATTTTTACTTTTCAACACATGACGGTGTGTGTCCCTCTACTTTGTAATGGTCTCGACCTCACTTTTACTTTTCAACATGTGACGGTGTGTGGCTCTCTACTTTGTAATGATCTCAATCTCACTTTTATTTTTCTGCACATGATGGTGCATGGCCCTCTACTATGTAATGGTCACGATCTCACTTTCCCCTTTCTAATCTTCCAAAAGGTGACCTCCCTTTTGGAGAATAATCCAGATACTTAAAGAAAAAGAAAAATACACTTTACCTTCTTTATCAAAATTAAAGAAAAAGAAAAAAAAAGATATATATAGTTCTTTATCATTTTCATTAAATACATATGTAGTTTTATTTTATATTTCTTTTCTTTTCTTAACAAAATAAATTAAAATAAATAAAAACATAATAATAACAAGTAACAAAAAAATGATAAATTGGAATCGGAACACCCAGAATCAATAAACGTACAAGGTGTATCACCCTCACACCACCAGAAAACTCCAAATCTTACACTCCTGCCCCCTCTGCAATGCTTCCCCTTTATACAATGCTTCCCCTCCTATGGTTAGCACCAGAACTACCTTATTCATGCAAAATTGTTCTGCAATACTTTATCTTAAAGTTGGTGTTACCTGTTCGCATGGCTCTTTTCACTTGGGGATGGACACACAACCGGGGGATTGACACCTGCAACTGCCTAGTCAAAGGTAGCCCTAATTCTGCTCTTCATAAAAGATCTCACTCAAGTCATTTTACAAGGAGGAGGGCTTGTTCCAATTTCATTTTCACTTTTAGCTCTTCTTTAGCATCACAAAAACACAGACCATACTCCACTAATCCTCAAAGACCACCCTCATAGGCCAAAAAGTTGTTTTGTTTCCTGGCAACAAGGGCTTGGTCCCCTCTTTTTAGATCTCTCAGCTCTACTACCTCATTTGATTAGAACAATGACCGGAGAACCTACACTAATATTGCACAAGCAGGGTTACCTCACAGTTTCACGTACATGGCAACACACTCACCCTCACTTACATTGGGGGCATCATTCTTCACTCGTGCCACCCATCAACTTTTTGGTTCACCCTACATACCAATACAAGTGGTTATTCTCCGCTTCTTCAAGAAAAAAATATACACAATTTCCCAATCTACTCCCATATACGGTTGGTGATCCTTTTCATTCCTCGTTTACTCTTCCACACTCACTGGAAGCCCCATTATCAACCTCGACAGTGGCGGTAGCCACCAAAGAAAAACAACAACCTACATACAAGAGATTCACCTTCATTACTGCTCCTATTCTTCTTTATTCTCGTAACCCTCAATCCCATTTCCCTTCTCTTTGATAAACAACTTCTAAAAACCATTTTCACTTACCCAAACATACTAAGTTCACCACTGCTTTCTCACACAACCATCGGGCCCGTCGCCACCCTAACCATACCACAAAAATCACATTCTCAAGGTCATTCATCTCCATCTCATCTTCGCTGCCCCTCCCTTGCCAAACATTAACCCTTGTAAGCATGCATACACCACGCTGCTCACGTCCTCTTCCCCCACTAGCTTCATTCTCAAGCCTGGCCTCCAACATTATTATAATACTTTATTTTCTATAATTAAAAACATAGTTTTGACAACAATTTTATCTTTGATTTTTATTTTAATTGTTTTCATATGATGAATAAATTTAGATTAAATATCTAGATGATCGCACGCATCATGCGGGGTTTAATTCGAAAAGGTATTATTTTGTTTAGATATTCAAATGACCGCACGCGTTAAGCATGTCTAATATGAATTTTTCTCCCAAAAATATATAAAAACATCTACTTTCCAAAAAAATATAAAAATACCAAATTTTCAAAAATATCAAAATGTAAAAAATTTAAAAATTAAAAAAGATCAAACATCCCAAACAATTAATTTTCTAAAAATGAACTACGTAACCTTGATTTTCCATCCCTAATGGAAATACGTAGGAGCAAGGTCAAACCTTGTCGGGCCCCAAAAATACAAAAAATATTTTTCTTTAGTTTTATTTGCATTTTCATTTCTCTTTGGGAAAAATAAACTTTTTCAAAACCACACTTAGTTTACTTATTTAATTAAAGGTACTGTCTTAGGACGAGTGTTGTGGGGGTGCTAATACCTTCTGTACACGTAACCGACTCTCAGACCCGAACTCCGATTTTCACATACTTGCCTTATCCTCTTTGGTTTTGCCATAGTTTTCCATAATAAACTGTGGTGGCGACTCCCTTTTCCCAATTTTTCAAATTTTTTTTTATTACTCATTAGTTTCTTTTCGGAACGTTGTCCCAGTTGCGATTCTGGTTGCAACAGTGGGCTTCATACCTTTTAAAATAGCTTCACAGTTTGCTAGAAGTACTTCTAGTTTGAACTTATTGAATCACAAATGGAAAGACATGCGTCTTTGCACAACATTAGAATTGTATTTTTTTAGTAACAAGAGCCAATATAAAGGCATGATGTTCTTACTTTCTATATTTGTGATATGAGTTCAAAAGTCTTTATCAGCAAACCTGATACTAAAACAGAAGAAACCACCTGAATGTAGGTTTCATACCTTTTAAATAAGTTGCATAATGTCCTAAAAGTACTTCCACTTTGACTTTATTGGATCACAAATGAGAGAACAAACTTCTTTACACACTATTAGAACTCTATTGTTTTCATAATGAGAGTCAATACGAAGAAATGAGGTTCTTATTTTCCATATTTTTTACATGAGTTTAAAAAAATTTCTTAGCAAACCTAATACCGAAGCAAAGGAAACCACCTGGACGTGGTGTGATACCTTTTAAAGGAGCTTCAAATTTTTTGAAAAGTAGGTGGTTAGCAAGGTTTTGATATGTGACATCCTGTCAAGGGGTTTTGAACATATGTCATACATATGATGAATGACAGCTCAATGCCTTAATGTTGGTTGGTATGATAAATCAATGCATAAAACTCTATGATTTCTCTAAATAAGTTATACTCACATAATGGGCAACCTTTGACATATGATATAGAGTTAAATTATGCATAAAGATTATGTGGTTTCACTAACCACTTATGTGGTAAACATAAGTGTACTTTATGAACTCATATAATAGGCTGTCAAAAGGACCATATATAATTCCAACTATTTTGAATGATGTGTGTCATTCAACATTGTTTCAATAAGGTCATCATAAATCCAAAGTATGAAGCTTAAGTCAAAGGTTAAGCAGAAAGTAGTAGTTGGTTAACAAGGTTCTGAATTGTGGCATCCTGCCAAGGATTTTGAACATATGTCATACATATGGTGAATGACAGCCCAATGCCTTAATGTTGTGTGATATGATCAATCAATGGATAATACTCTTTATTATTTCTCCAAATAAGTTTTATTAACATCATAGGCAACACTTGACATATGATATGGAGTCAAATTATGCAGAAAGATTATATGCTTTCAAATGACCACTTATATGATAAACTTAAGTGTACTTTTAGGCACCCACAAAAGAGATTATCGAAAGGACCATATATAATTCCAAGTTTTTTGAATAATGTGTGTCACAACCGGGATCACGACGGGGCGATCACAAATTTATTTTTAAAAATATTTAAATTGATATTGGAGTTACCACTATAACTTATTATGGGGAAACTATAAAAAAAACAAAAAAATAAAAATGCCTACGAACCAGATTCACAAATAATAACATTAATAATTTGAATAAAGATAAATAAAGTAACAAAATAAACAAATCTAAAAAAACAAAACAAATATATACAAGAAAAAGAAAACTTGTTAATAAACATAATACAAATAAATAACAATTATGCAAATAAAAATAATAACCAAAAATAAGACAAATAAACATATTTTTTATTTTTTATTTTTGAGCCTGACAAGGATTGACCTTGGTCCTATGTATCTCCCTCTGTGATAGAGAATTAGGGTTCACGTAGTCTAATTTTGAAATTTGTTTGTTATGATCGTTGGTATTTATTTATTTTTTTTTGAAAATTTCATTTAATCTTGTTTTTAAAATAAAGTTTATATTTTTTTATTGTTAAAATTTTAGATTATTGAAACTGTTTCAAATTTTTTTTTTTTTCTAAAAGGTAAACATTTTTATTATTTTTGAAAATGTTTTATTCTTTTAATTATGTTTTAAAACTATTTTGAATCTAATATTTTTATTTGTGAAAGTTTATGTTTTTTTTTATTTTTAAAAGCTGATTTATTTATTCTTTTCATTTTGTAAACTTTTTTATACATTTTTAATTTCAAAATTTTGATATTTTATTAACTTTTGGAAAATATTTATAGACTTTTTCGGAAATTGTATACTTTATTTATTTTTGGGAAACATTTATTAATTTTTATTAAAAATTTGGAAATATTTTAAATATTTTTATCTTCATAAATTTACTTGAAATAAAACATTATTTATTTATTTGGTAAGAAAAAAAAGTTATAATAATATAAAAATAAAAGTGGTTTAGGGTCTCTTTTTAGTACTCTGATGTTCTTGCTTCCATGATAAACTGAGATTTAGGTTTCTTTTTATTTTGGGTCTTTTGAGACCGTGTGAAACAATAGCCTCTAGGAATTAAACAACGGGACGTGCTTAGGGAAACATCTCCAATATAACAAAAATAAGTATAAGACATGCTTAAAGCAGCATCTCTTGTATAACAAAAATAAATTTATAATGCAAATTTATTTACAAGCAATAAAAATATATTAATATTCATGATATTAAAATTTGAACAAGTCAAGACAAACAAAATAAGGACAAACAAAATAAGGACAAACAGAATAAGAACAAATAGAACAATCACATGAGGCTGAGCGATCAAGACATACCAGTTGAAGATAAGCTTTAACAAAATTCACCCTCTTTTTCTAATTCCAAGTCTCCATATCTTCAGTAATTTTTACCTTGTGTAATTCTAGTGCTTTCTCAAAAACGTGTGTAAAATGTGTGTAATTCCCTGATATTTGTAAAGATGGGTGTAAAATATTGCTCAGAGTAAAAATCCTCCCTCCTTATTTTTCATATTTTTCTTTTATAAAAAATCCTCAGACCCGTCAATTGCTCAACTAGATCAATTCAATGAATCTGTCCCTGATTTCAGTTTTGATGATGAAGAATAAATCAGAATCAATCAGAGTTATTTTCAATTAAGCACAATAACCACCCATTATTACCATTATTTTCAATTAAGCAGAATAATATCTAATTAATATCATTATTTGTAATTAAGCAGAATAATATCTAATTAATATCATTATTTGCAATTAAGCAGAATAATCACCAATTATTATTAGACTCCCCTAGCCAATCTGTTCAAATTTTCATTAATTAACATTTTTCTTTTGAATTTTAAATTAATTTTCGTGCAATAAAAATGGGTTCCTGAAAAGAAAGTCAGATTATTCAATGGAGAGAAAAAGTATGACGTGACAACACTTTAATAAAAGAGGTGCAAAATATCAATTTTATTTTCCTTTTTTTAACACACTTTTAATGGACTGGACCTCAACAAACTACTTCACTTTATTTTTTTCAAAATGAACCATTTATTAATTTGGGCTTTATTCAAAGACAAATTATTTTCGGACTGAATCTCTTAATGGGTTTTATTTATTTTTTTTTTGATTGTTTTCCTGCAGTTTATTTAAAACAGACCCAACACTTTTTTTTCTTATTTTTTTGTTTATTTTTCTATACTTTCCATTTTTTAATTTATTCATTACTTATTTATTTTATTTTCTTATTTTATTTATTATTATTTTCCTTTTCTTTTTTTATTTTACTTTGTTGTTTTTTTTTCTTTTCTTTTTTTTTTATAAATTTTATTTCAAAACTTTATTCATTAAAAAAATGAAATCAAAACTTTTTCTTTTTTTTTATTTAAATGACAAAGTATGTTAAAAACTACATGACACAAATTTTTATTTTAATTTTATCATTTTTTATTTTTAATAATTTTATTTTCCCGGACGAAATTGGGTATTGACAATTGCCTCTCCTTACTTAAATTTTACCAAATTATTTGAACTTTTGAAATTCAGATTATATGAGTAAAAGATAAGTAAGGACAAAAACATTAATCTCATCCGGTTTTGAAAATAAAAGACAATAAAATAAATGCATAGATAGAGATCGAGACCTTGTACTGAGACGAGAGGGTCACGCACTTTGATCTGACCTTGTACTGAGATAAGAGGGTTGTAAATTTTGAATTGAACTAACCTTGTATTGAGACGAGAGGGTCGTTGTTCTTCATTTTGACTTTGTATTGAGACGAAAGGGTCGTAAAGATTGATTTTTGAATTGACCTTATACTGAGACGAGAGGGTCGTTGTTCTTGATTTTGACCTTGTACTGAGACAAGAGGGTCGTTGTTCTTGATTTTGACCTTGTACTGAGACGAGAGGGTCGTAAAATTTGGATTGAACTGACCTTGTACTGAGACGAGAGGGTCTTTGTTCTTGATTTTGACCTTGTACTGAGATGAGATGGTCGTTGTTCTTGATTTTGACCTTGTACTGAGACGAGAAGGTCGTAAATTTTGAATTGAACTCACCTTGTACTAAGACGACAGGGTTGTAAAGATTGATTTTTGAACTGACCTTGTACTGAGACGAGAGGGTCGTTGTTCTTGATTTTGACCTTGTACTGAGACGAGAGGGTCATTGTTCTTCATTTTGACCTTGTACTGAGACGAGAGGGTCGTAAATTTTGAATTGAACTTGTACTGAGACGAGAGGGTTATTGTTCTTCATTTTGACCTTGTACTGAGACGAGAGGGTCATAAAGATTGATTTTTGAACTGGCCTGACAATGTATAGAGAGATTGAGTAGACGAACACCATGTGAATACTAAAATAAAGAGTCGAAACCTTAAGAGTGTTTGAAGGTTACAATTTAAGAGTGAGACCGAGATCCTGACGGTGTCTAAAATCGCGCATCATCACTTGAAATCAAATCTCCGGACAATGTCACTAAGAATGTGCAACCGTGTTGTAGAAGTAATATGTAGACGAACACCGTGTGAACGCTTAAAATAAAGAGTTGAAACCTTAACAGTGTTAGAAGGTTACAACTGAGGAGTGAGACCGAGATCCTGACCGTGTCTAAAATCGTGCATCATCACTTGAAATCAAATCCCTGGACAGTGTCACTGAGATTGTACAACCGTGTTGCAGTATGTGGAGATACGACATTGAGTCCTTTCTCCAATAATATCTTCTGTTGATTTGCATGAAGTTTGATTTTTTCTTGTTGAAAGATGTATGTTGGATGCATGACAATACATGAACTTTATTTTTATTTATTTATTCTGAAGAATGCATTTATAAATACATAAAATTTGATTTTTTTTAAGAATGCATGTTAAAATGCATGAAATTTGTTTGAATATGAATTTTTGATTTTTTCTGAAAAATGCATAAAGAATGCATGAAATTTGGTTGTTTTTTTTTTTTTGCTACATGAAATTTTTAATTGAATTTGAAAATGCATGTTTGAATGCATCAAATTTGATTTTTTGTTATTTTTTTGAATGATGAATGGAATTTTTTTATTGAATTTGAATCTTTAGTTTGAATGAAAATGCATGTTTGAATGCATAAAATTTTATTTTCTTGTTATTTTTGAAGAGTGCATTTATGAATGCATGAAACTTTGTGAATTTTTTGAATGAAAATGCATGTTTGAGTTCATAAAATTTGTTTGAATATGAATTTTTGATTTTGTTCTTTTTGAAAATGCATATAAGAATGCACAATTTTTTTTTGAATGAAAATGCATGCTTGAATGCATGAATTCTTTTTGTCTTTTTTATTTTGTTCTTTTTTTTAAAAAAAAGGAATCCATTTAAGCATGCATAAAATTTGATTTTTTTTGTTTTATTATTTTTTAAGAATGTATGTATAAATGCATGAAATTTGATTTTCTTTTGTTTTGTTATTTTTGAAGAATGCATATATGAATGCATGAAATTTGACTTTCTTTTGTTTTGTTATTTTTGAAGAATGCATGAAACTTTGATTTTATTTTTGTTTTATTATTTTTGAAGAATGCGTATATGAATGCATGAAATTTGATTTTTTTTTAAGAATGTGTGTTAAAATGCTTGAATTTTTTTTTTATTTTTTATTCTTTTGAATGAAAATGCATGCTTGAATGCATGGAAGTTTATTTTTGATTTTCTCGGATGATAATGAATGAAATTATATTTTCTTGAATGATCATTTTCGATGCTAATATATGTACAAATTTTTAAATGATTTTACAAATGATGATTTTTTCAGTGAACTTTTCAAAGACAGTTTCAAAAAGATATGTACTCATTTTCCAAAAAAGAAGATATGTACAAAAGATATATTCAATAATTTTCAAAAGTTTCAAAATTTATGTTCAAAGGAACTTTTTCAATGATTTCTTCCAATGTTTATTTAAAAAGTATGTAAAAAGATTTTTCGAAATATATATTTTTTTATGTACATTCAAAAGGATTTTTCAATGATTTTATTTTTGTTTAAATGCATATATACAAAGAATATCTCAAGAATATGTACAAACTTCAAAGTGAAAATATGTGCAAAAAGTTTTAATTTTCTCTTTTTCAAAATTTCGCTGTGTAGAATCAGAAATTCTTGGTAATCATTGAATTCATTAAATATCAACTTCCATTTTTGAAAATCCATTTAATTCCATTTTTTAAGAAAATCCAGGGTCATTTGAAGCTAATGTCAACATGGTGTAGCCATCAACTTTCCTTTTTGAAACACTGCTTAGATATATGCTTGAACCCATAGGTAAAAGGTAAGTGTTTAGGAATTTTGAGGTATTTGAAAGATATTGGGGAGCAAATCTTCCGAGAGGACTGTCCCCATTTAGGTGTCCCAATTTAGGTGTCCCAATTTTGGTGTGTTGGACTGGCTATGTAGGCTTTAAGCTTGGAGGGTATGAATAACCTGGTTGAAAAGAAAATAAGGATAGTGTAAACAACTCTTCATGAAGGAAAATAGGCTTTGTAATTGTCCCAGTTTGTATGTATAAGGGAATGATGAGATTTGTGTGAGTGATTGCTTGTCTTGGTAAGGTGACAAAAATGGGATAACAAGGGTACGGATGAAACTGGATTGCCTAGTGTTGTATGGGGGATGAAAAAGGTACTGAAAATATGATTGCCCCCAATTGGTATGTATAATAGGGCATCAAATGCCCCAGGGTCACTTCTGATGTTTCATTCTCAGTTGACCTGTGTATAGATTATTCTCTTTTGGAAAAGACATTCTAGTAGACTTCTTTCTTTTTTTCATTTTTCATTCATTTTTCTTTTTCATTTTTTTCCGCGTATTATCAGTCACGTCCTCTTTTTACAAGGCTAAACTTTATGAAAATCATTGCAATAATTCCTCAATCAATATGGACTTTATTAGGCTTGTAACGTGGCCAGAGGTCATAAGATTGTGAAGAAAAAGGATATAAAGGTTCAAAAAATATTTTTTTAGGTTTTATTTTTTAAACAAGGATCATCAACTAAATGTTGTAACCAACCAAAGTCATCTTCCATTGTATCATTTACCTTCTTTCTATTTTCTTTCTCATTAGAGAGTCTTTGTTGTACTCCCTCTTTGATAAACTTTTGAGAATATCTTTTTCTTTCTTACTTCTTTTCTTTCTTTCTTTCTTTTTTCTTTCTTTCTTTCTTTTTTTCTCTCCTCTTTTCTTTTTATTTTTCAATTTTTTTCTTTTTTTTTTCTTTTCATATTTTTTCTTTTCTTGAGAAGCTTTCGATGTACTCTTTGCCTGATATGCATTTCCTTTTAGGCTTTCAAGAACTTCTTATGATACTCCTTTCTTGATGAATTAGGAGCTTTGACATATAAATTATTTATGAATTTCTTCTATGAAAACCTCAAACTAAGCTTCAAATTGTTGATGATCCTCATTAGGGGTATTCATAAGAAATATTTTTATTTTTTGGCTCAAAGAGGATACAAAAGATTTACAAAAGTGTTTTGGATATAGAAACATAGTCATATATCATTTTGAATCATGATTGCTTGATTTTCAAAGAGTTTAACAATGGAACAAAATTAATGACTTCTGACATGCGCATTTTTCTTTTTTTTATTGTCCTATCTTAGATCGCCCTTTTGGGTTTTCAATCTAACGGACTTTTTTTCGAATGCCCCTGAAGAATAGAGGTAGGAGATTGGTCAACTAATAAAAAACTGACATTCTACCTGTCAGCACCAAGGCTAAGCACGTGATTTGATGAAGTCAATATTGTGAGCACCAAGGCTTAGCATATGAAGCTGATGAAGACTGCCTCATGAAGAATCTGTTGGAACCAACCTGGACCAGAATTATT
>Ga0099824_1008407_pt1 | contig 13216 bp, 18 predicted proteins | sample SiratrowhiteBW_FD_76837 | JGI IMG/M metagenome (GOLD analysis project Ga0099824, IMG submission 76837) | Root nodule microbial communities of legume samples collected from California, USA - Siratro white BW | ecosystem: Host-associated > Plants > Roots > Nodule | place: USA: California... | reverse complement strand
TATATATATATATATATATATATATATATATATATATATATATATATATATATTTCTATTTAAATAAATTATTTTATTTAAAGTAGATTATTTAATCAAATTAGTTTTTTATTTATTAATTTAAATTACTGTAATATTAAATTTGTTTTTATGTAAGTTTTACACATCAAATAATAAAATAGTAGTTACTTCAATTTGTAATATTAGTTTTTTTTATGTTGAACTACATAAAATTAAAAGTAAACCAATAAATATTAAAAATAATATAATATTAATTGCGTCTAAAAAATTAAAATATATATAACAAGGATAAAATAAATTAAAGATAATATAAAATATATTAAAACATAAAAAATAATAATGAAAAAAATATAAATTTAAGTTTAGCATATATCTTATTAAATATTTTTATGTTGATATAAGGTGGTAGTTAAATTTTTATTGTTACTAAACATAGTAGTGTTATTTTGTCCTTTGAAATTAATTATTTTAAATAATTTTAGATTTTCAATTACATTTTGCATGTAAATTACTAAAATAAATATTATAAGTTCTGTTTTATTTTAATTTCTTCTCTCTTATTTTATATTGTTCTGCATATTTAGCAATCCTTTTTTTAGATGGATTTCTCTGTACGTCAAAGCTTGTTGTCGTTTTTACCATCCTGTTTATTTTTTTGTATAATCCTTGACCTATCTCTCACACTCACACCAAATTTGCTATTTTTGATTAATTTACTTTTATTGTTGTTGGAATGTATATTAATTTTGCTTCTGTTCACATTGAATGTTAAAGATTTTACCTGAATTTATATTGTAACAATTGCACTACAAGCTCCTAATGCTGAGTACAATCCCAAGGCAAGTCCCGTTTTACTTGTGAGTTTCACTCACATTCGTTATCTGCGCAATTGTGCATGTACACATGTTTCTTCTTCTGATTTTGCATTTGAATTGCGATAAAGAATTATTAAAATATTAGCTTCAACATGCTTGGCATAGAGTGTAGCTTTAGATTGGCTCTTTTGAAAGCTCAAATTTAACGAATCATCATGAATTTTGTTGTAAAATATAGGGGCTTGCTTCAAGCCATATATAGAGCCTTTTTCAGCAATAGACTTTATCTTTTGGTTGCTCAACATGAATCTTCTCCTGCAGAAAACTATTGAGAAAGGTTGACTTGCCACCCGTTTTGTGTAACAATGGCAAGTAGCAACCTTATTGTGTCATGTCTTGCCACTAGAGCAAAAGTATCGGCATAATCAACTCCAAAAATTTGAGAATAGTGCTTAACAACAAGATTTTCTTTATGCTTGCTTAAGGAACCATCAAGATTGAATTTTGTTTGAAACAACCACTTCACCCCTATGATATTTTTGTCATGAGGTCTTGGAACCAACACCCAAGTTTAATTTTTTTTCGATCATGAGCATCTCCTCTTCCTTTGTAACTAACCATTTTTTCTCCATAGCAGCTTCTTCAAAATTGGCTGGTTCACATACAGCTATATTCCACACTACTACATTGCTTCTTTGATAGATGTTAAAAAGTAGCTTTGTGCCTCGAACAGGTTGATCATCTACTGTATCTTCAAGGTCCAGTAACATTTTGATTCTTCTAAGTCACTCTAGCACCAGTTTTCATCCTCAATGAAGTGTACATCTCTGATTATAAGAATTTTTCCAGTTTGAGGCTGAAAAATCTTATAAGCTTTAGAGTTGTAGTCAATAAATACTTCAGTTTCCACCTTATGCAAAGCATCGAAAAGAACAACACATGTTTTACTATTTATACGACAACCTTTAAGTCGAGTTTCCTCAAAAAGTATATGTGCATCCCTTGCCTTATTGGCATTGCTTAATCCTTCTATCATAGCATTATAACAAGCTGAATCAGGTATGCCCCCATTTGACTTAAATCTCTCAAAGAGATCTTTTGCCTCTAGAACGGAGGGCATTTCAAGTTTTTCATGTTCTGGAAGCACACAAGAGATTCATCAATTTCCTCAGCTTTCACTAATGCATCAAGTAAGCAATTCCACGTGTATGTGTTTGGAGTTAGACCTTTCTGCATCAACTCCTCCAAAATTAAATATGCTTCATCAATCCTTCCACCTTCCCAAACCCATCTATAAGATACTATAGAACCCTACATTCAAATCAACACCTTTTGATTTCGCTTCTTCAAATAACATATATGCTTCATCATATATGTTATTTGAAGAAGATTTTGTGGGTGGAGTTCTCTTTGCACTTGAAGAGGTGGCAACCTGGTGGAGAAGTGCTCTACTCTGGAGAAATTTTTTTAGCACAGCTGTGTTGGTGGTGGTTCTCAGGGGCTTCATTGAAATCTGCCATTCTGGAAAATGTGGCCCTTTTGGTGAAGGAGGTCTGATTATGTTTGATGTAAAGAAATGTGACAGTGAGGTACCATGTTATGGATATTGTCATCGTTGTAGTCATTGGTATCATAGGCGGGGTATTGGGAAGCCTTTACAATCATGTGCTACACAAGATCCTCAGACTCTACAATCTCATCAATCAGTAAGCAATGATATCCAACCCTAGTCTCAACATATTGCACATCCTTTAAAAACACATAATAACAGTGACGGGAAAAAAAATATCATGATTTAATGTTCTATACTGACCACAAATGCATCGTCCAATGGAAATATGCGTGCCAGTAGTTGCCAAATGAGGTTATCAAAATGTGTGCGTTCAGCTGCTAAGGCCAAAAATATATAGACAGTATCAAAATCAATCAATCCATGATAGCATTTAATCAACTAAACTTGCAGCATGATCCCAAACTGTGAGGAATTGTACAATACACCCTTTAACGTAGGATGCATAACCATAGGATTTGAACAAAATAAATAACGTCTATTTATTTTATTCAGATCCAATAGTAACAGATAAGAGATGCATGGATGCACCCTCACTTGAGGGTATATAATAGATCTCCAACCCAACGGGTATCCTGGATTCATGCTCAATAATAAAGCAATGCCAAATGCCAACACATCGAAAACTGGTTTGATGAGAATTACATGATAACTAATGTAATGCCTACCTTTAATTGTTGCAGGAAAGGAAAGATACATAAACTCCTCCTCGGTCTTGAAGTTGCATTCTTCACATCCATGTGCCAATATGGTCTCCCATTCTTAGCAAAATGTACCCCATGTGATTCTTCGATTCGAGAGTCAGCATCCCTACCAATGGACGGTCTGGAAATTTCAAACAATTCAACTCTCCACCTGGCTTCTATAACGATCTTGCTACTCTTCTGCTTACCACTAATGATGATGATGTTCGAAACATATTCTCAATCAACACCCCCTCAAGAATATCAACCCTTGTCCCTCCTAATTTTCTTTGTACTATAGAATATATTGCATATTAGGATTAATTACTTTTGGAATTGCAGTCGCATCTGCGCTTTTCCTCCCAATTATTCTTATGGGCTCAGGTTACGGCCGCCTTCTTGGCATCTATACGGGGCCTCATACAAACATTGACCAAGGGCTATTTGACGTACTCAGTGCAGCCTCCCTCATGGCTGGTTCCATGAGGATGACGGTATCCGTTTGTGTGATCTTTCGTGAACTCACCGATAATCTTCTACTACCAATAACAATGATAGTTCTCCTAATAGTCAAAACTGTGCGAGACAGTTTCAACCCAAATACCGATTACACGACCTGAAAGGCCTCCCTTTCATGGATGCAAATCCCAAACCATGGATGAGAAATCTCACTGTGGGTGAGCTTGTTGATGTAAAGCCATCAGTGGTTACCCTCCACGAAATAGAAAAGGTAGCTAAAATAGTAGATGCCTTGAAAAACACTGCGCATAATGGCTTCCTTGTTTTGGATGATGGGGTAGTAGTACCACCAGTAGTATGACAAGCCAATGGAGCAACAGAACTGCATGGACTAGTTGTAAGAGGACATCTCATCAAGCACTAAAGAAGAAGTGCTTCTTTAATGAAAGAAGGAGAACAAAGGGCTGGGAAGTGAGTGAGAAATTTACCTGGGTAGAGCTGGCTGAGAGAGAAGGAAGTATTGAACGGGTGGCTGTGACCAGCGAGGAAATGGAGATGTTTGTTGATCTACATCCTCTAACCTATACAACACCCTTTACAGTGCTAGAGAGCATGTCAGTAGCAAAAGCAATGATTCTCTTCAGGCAAGTTGGACTTCATCATCTGCTTGTAGTACCCAAGTATCAAGCATCCGGGGTGAGTTTATTAAGCACATAATATTAACATAATTCAAACACGAAATAGATATGTTAATATTTTTCAGGGAGACAAACAAAATCCGTTGTTGATTTTTAATTTTTTTAAAAAATATTGTAGCATTTAATTATGACTAACCAAATGATGTCATCTCGTCACAGGTATCCCCAGTAATTGGGATCTTGACCAGGCAAGATATGCTGGCACACAACATTTTGACAGTCTTTCCTCACCTGGCAAAATCTAAGAGCAGAGGAAAGAGGAATTGAAGCTTTCCTAGTAATTGAGATTGAATGGTCAAGCGGCACCCTTGGGGCAAGTTGGTTTCTTAATTCCACAAGTTATTCCTCAATTTTGTATTACTTAGATCAAAATCATGTTGAATAAGATACAAAAGCAATGTAAAATTATATTCAAATTTTAATATTCTTTCAACACAATTAATCAAACGATGAAACACAATTCCCTTTTCCCCCCCAATACAAACTACTTCCCCACTCCCCGCCCCGCAAATGGCAATGGTAAACTTTCTCCACTCTAGACTGCTATAAAACTTGCCATTTCTTTTCTTCCATACAAAATACATATTAATTTGCTGGTGTGCACGAAAACCTGTATTTCGAACCATGTCCAAGTTAATGTTTCATAGCTCTTTGCAAGTGTTTTTTCTTTTTCTTTCCTGGTTTCTTTTTCTGAGGGCCCCTCTTGAACACTGCTAGAACTTCAATGCTGCAACAAATGGGCAAATTGAAAGTTAATATTAATTTCGAGGAAGAGTGCGGCAGGATGATATGCTGTGTACAATCATACGACCAACTACACAAAGTATCCTTAGTTTAACTCTGCAGAGAAGAAAAGGTTATAAAAAAATTTACTTAATGGGGAAAAATATCCAAGGGGAAGAGTGGAACATATTTAAAGTAGATATCATGTCATGAATTATATAAGCAGGGGGCATTTAACAGAGATGGCATAATTACTCTCTCTAGGATCATGCTCTAATTTAGAGTACTGACATAAAGCACATATGCAATGTCCAAAACTAGGACTTAAGCAGAAGAGGAGAACCAACCAACCCGAAAGGCTGGTACATCAAGCGGGAGAATCTCAAAGCTAAAGTACCATATTAAGTAGTTTATCCGACTCAATGTGAGACTCCTAACATTGTCACCCCTTTTAAGGCCCACTGACGACAGCAGTTTTCACTCTAGTAACACTTACTCGATGGGAGTCTTTTTTTCTTTGAAGCAGCTTCATTCATCTATTAGTAGTATTCGGTTTGCATTTTAATATAGCCTATAGGTATCCTTTCCGTAGCCCCAACCCAAAATATTAGTCCGTTAGGTGGAGAACCTCGAGGCTTAATTACCATATCAAGTAATTTATCCTACTCGGAACTCTTAACATTATCAGTCCCTTTAAGATCCATTGTCCAAAACAGTTGTCACTGTATTGACAGTGACCTGGTGGTAGCCCTTTCTCCATCATATAAATTCCATTCTAGAGGCACAAATAAAGCAAGAAAAAGATAAAGATAAACTAACAGTAATTTTCATTGGCTTAGTTCCTTGTGAAGGAACAGTATAAATATCGGACAGGATTGAAGTAAACAAAGCCCACTAGGCAAGGCCATAAAGAAAATTGAACAACAAAAATAAAATAAGGGCCCACTATAGGCAGCTGGGTTTTGCGTTTTGCTGGCCCAGTATCACACTTCCCAGGACCCGGGAGGAGATTGTAAAGGGTTGGGTAGTGATGCTGAGTACTGTAAGAAAAAATCAAGTTCAAAAATAAATGCAATCTTTTTAAATTTCCTGGGTGTTAACCACTATTTCCATTACCGATTTAGTATATGTTTGGTTAAGTTTATTTTGGAGAAATAATTGCTTATTTCTTTGAACTTCCAAAAGGATATTTTGAAAAATATGGGAATATTTTTTCTCAACTCAAACTACACCAAACAAGCTATTAGTTCCCTTAATTTAATTTCATCTTCTTTGTATTTTGAAAAGTTTTTTGAGAGAAGACAAAGAGTATTATCAATATATACTAGATCTTCTACCCTTTTAGGTGTCATTTTATTTCTTCTCAAAGAATGTATAAAAAAGAAGAGCACGGTTATCTAAGTAACTTAAAAACTATCTTTTGAAGAGATGGTGCATGAGCTCACGAACAATCCACTATACTTTTACATCCATTTTCCCTCTATCTCTTAAAGAGTCAACATTGGCAAAATCTTCTCTTCCATATGAAAAGTTTGCAAATTCTATATTTACTTGTCTCCTTATATCTACATCATCAAAATATCTCTTAAAACATTATTTCCTTTCATGAGTAAATTCAATATTGATGTGTAGCAAGTCTTTGTGAATCTTCAGTTAACCATTCATGACTATAATATCTATAACATTAGAAATATTAATTAACATTATGTTATTATAAATAAGATATAATATATAAAATATAATCATAAAATAACTTAAATATATGATGTAGTACCTTTGATTTAATAATGAACAAGACAATGAAAAGATGTGCTACTCTTATATTGATCGTATTATCTCAAAAAATGATGAATGTTCAACTTTTGTCTTTCTTTCATGTTAATCATTGAATCCCACATTTCATATACTAAGTGAAGAATAGTCATATCCTTATATGTTTTTTTTTTCTGAGAACATCATAAATAGGGACAGTAAAAGCAAGTATGTAATCAACCTTTATCCACCAATTATCATTCAACAAAGTTTTTTTCACAAATTGTGCACTATCAACATTATCCTCTTTATAAGATAACCATTCATCACTAATAACCATTTATTGGAATCTTTTTTTCAAACTTCTAAACCTTTTGAACATGACTATGGTTGAAGCAAATGTTGTTGGAGCAACAGAAAGCAACTTCAATGAGTTAAAACTATTGAATATTGATAATCTTATAGAGTATCCCATAATAAATTTTTAATAAAGGTAGTATCGCGAGTCATTTGTGAGATCAAAAACATTGTTCATAAGCATTAGCTTCAACTCATTAAATTGCTATTTTTTGCTCCAATAAGATTTGCTTCAATCATAGTCATGCTCAAAAGATTAAGAAGTTTGAAAAAAGGTCTCCAATAAATGGTTATTAGTGATTAATGGTTATTTTACAAAGAGGATAATGTGGATAGTACATAATTTGTGAAAGAGACTTTGTTGAATAATTGGTAGATGAAGGTTTATTACATACTTACTTTTACTGCCCCTAAATATTCTCAGAAAAATAGAAACAGATATTACTACTCTTCACTTAGTATGTGAAATGTGGGATTTAATGATTGAAAATGTAAAAAGGTCATATTTCAACATGAAAGAAAGACCGAAGTTGAACATTCATCATTTTTTGAGGTAATACGGTCAATATTAATTGATAGTTACATTAAGAGCAACACATCTCTTCGTTGTCTTGCTCATTCTTTAAATCCAAGGTACTATATCATATAGTTAAATTATTTTATGATTATATTTTGTATTATATATCTTATTGTTGTTTAGTGACTTGAAATAAAAGTATTATTCTTAATTTAGGAATGCTTCGAAAGAAGAGACAAAAGAAAATTAAACGTTTTTCCACTCTTTCTTAAATGGTTAGCATTTGCAAATGTAACCTAAAAATTGGTTCCTCTCTTATTCAAAAAGAACCATCTCAAACATAACGTATTCTCTCATTAATAGAGAAAATTGTTTTCTTTCCTTCTCATTTGTTGCTATTGAGTTATGAGAGTATACATCTGTGAGATGTATCTGGATTAGGGATAGTAAGAAGTTTATAAACTTCTTTTGTAATCTTCATTGTATTTTTTATATCAATCATAGGTTTTGATATGTGGAAGTAAGCTATACGTTGAACCACATTTTATTTTATTCACACTCTTCCGCTAATTACATAACAAAACTGGTAGCATTCTGGGTTGGCTCTGAAAAAAAAAATTATGGCAACAACAAAATTTGATCTTCAACAGTTTGATGGACATATCAACTTTGGAATATGGAAGGTTCGCTTGATGATTGTTCTTGTACAACAAAATTTAAAGGCAGTATTAGATGTGAAAGAAAAAAGACTTTGAAAATGGAGGAGCAAGAATGGAACGATATTGATCAAAAGGCTCTTTCCAAAATCCAACTATCCATCACTAATGATGTATTGCAAGAGGTCATATCAGAGACAACAATAATGGAACTATTGAATAAATTAGAGTCTTTATATATGAAGAAGACGATGGCCAATCGTCTTGGAGCCTTGCAAAAATTATACATGCTACACATGCAAGAAGATACTTCCATTAGAAAATATGTTTCTGAATTTACTTCACTAGTCATGGATTTAAAAAATATGAATGAGATGTTCGTCGATGAGCAACAAGCAATGATGTTGCTTTGTTCTCTTCTTCCCTCTTACAAGAACTTTCGAGAAACACTTATATATGGGCGTAAAAGCCTTGCTATAGATGTAGTAAAGTTAGCCCTATTGAGTCGTGAACAGATGGAGCACGATAGTAGACGTGATGATCCTGCGACTGGCTTGTTTGCAAGGGAGCGGACAAGGGATGTTGGTTCGAGTAGTCACGATAAAGGCAAGTGTAGATCGAAATCTAGAAAGCGAAGGGGGAAATGTTATTATTGTAAAAAAGAAGGACATTGGAAAAGACAATGTCTGAAATTGAAAGAAAAGAAAGAGGTTTATATAGGTAATGTAGCAACTGTTACTGAAGGGGATAAACATCGTTCTCTCTGTAGCTACGACTTTAGTTAGAGATGCATGGATCAATGATTCTAGATGTTCCTACTACATGGGTCTAAACCAAGATTGGTTTATTACTTATTAGCCAATTGAAGGTGGTGTTGTTCTTATGGAAAATAATGTCTTATAAGATTGTTGGCATTAGTAGCATTAGAATTAAAATGCATAATAGAGTTGTGAGAACATTGACCAATGTACGACACATGCCGGATTAGAAAAAGAACCTTATTCTCTTGGGCACTCTTGATTCCCAAGGGTGCAAGTACTGTGCTGAAGGTGGAGTTTTAAGAGTTTTCAAAGGTTCTCTTATTATAATCAAAGGAAAGTTAGTCAACGGACTGTACTTGCTTCAAGATAGCACAATAGTTAGTGCTGCAGCTGTGTCATCCTCTCTTGATCATAAATTAGATACTACTCGTTTGTGGCATATGCATCTGGGGCATATGAGTGAAGCTAGAATGACTATTTTGAGCAAGCATGGCTTTCTTGTTAATAAAGTTGGAAAACTTGACTTTTGTGAACACTATGTCTATGGGAAGCAGACTAAAATCAAGTTTAGCACTGTTATTCATAAGACTAAAGGCACTGTTGATTAGATTCACTCTGATTTGTGTGGTACTATGTTGTTCCATCAAAAATAAGAATGATGTTTTTTCAAATTTTAAGAAATGGAAAGCTCTCACAGAGAATCAAACCAGCAAGAAAATCAAGCGTCTTCGAACAGATAATGGTTCAGAGTTTTGTAAAGGGCAATTCAATTAGTTTTGCGAGAATAAAGGCATCGTACTGTGCAAAAAATACATCAGCAAAATGGTGTTGCAGAACGTATGAACAAAACCCTTTTAGAGAGAGCTCGTTGCATATTATCTACTGCTAACTTATCAAAGGATTTTTGGGCATAAGCGATTAATATGGCTTGTTATTTAGTTAATCGATCTCCTTCTACTTCAATTGAGTGTAAAACGCCTGTTGAGGTATGGTCTGGTACTCCTGTTGATTATTCTGATCTAAGAATATTTGGTTGTCCTGCATATGCTCATACTAATGATAAAAAGCTTGAGCGAAGGGCACATAAGTGTATAGTTCTTGGATATGCACAAGGGTGAAAGGTTATAGGTTATGGTATATTGACCTTCATCCACCCAAGTTCATAATTAATAGAGATGTAAAGTTCAACGAATCAACCATGCTACACTCGTCAAAGGAGGTTAGAGATACAAAAAAAGAGAATAGCATCAACAAGCAGGTGGAGTTTAAAGTTAACAGTCCACACGAATTACATACAAATACTTCTCAACAACATGTTCAAGAAGAAGCGCAAGCGTCTGTTGATCAGCTAGATGAAGCTTCATTGACACAATATAATATTGCAAGGGACAGAACAAGGAGGCAAATTAAACTTCCCCATAGGTATGCTCAAGCTGACATAGTCTCTTTCGCTTTATTAGCTGCAAAAAATATTGAAGCACAAGATCCTATGACATAACGTGAGGCTATCACAAGTAATGAGTCTTCATAGTGGATTGGTGCCATGAATGAAGAACTAGAGTCTCTTCATAAGAATCGTACTTGGGAGTTGGTGAAACCACCAAAAGGTCAAAAGGTCATTGGTTACAAATGGGTCTTCAAGAAGAAAGACGGGTCCCCTAGAGTTGATACAGCTTGTTACAAAGCATGCTTAGTGGCGAAAGGTTTTAGCCAAAGGGAAGGAATAGACTTCAACGAAGTATTTTCTCCCGTTGTGAAACATAGCTCCATTTGGGTGTTGCTCGTCATAGTTGCATACTTTGACTTAAAGCTTGAGCAGCTCAATGTTATGACAGCTTTTTTACATGGATATCTTGAAGAACAGATCTATATAAACCAGAAGGTTTTGTAGTTGAAGGCAAGGAAGATCATGCTTGTCTTTTCAAGAAGTCGTTATATGGCTTAAAACAGTTTCTGCCACAATGGTATAAAAGATTTGATTCTTTTATGATTGGTCATGATTACTCTAGAAGTAATTATAATAGTTGTGTATATCATAAGTTACTAGATGGTACTTTTGTGTATTTATTACTTTACAGTTGATGATATGTTTATTGCCTCTAAGAGTATATATGACATCAACGAGCTCAAAACACTGCTCAACAATGAATTTGAAATGAAAAATTTGGGAGCAGCAAAGAAGATTTTGGACATAGAAATTCATAGGGAAAGAGTACATTATGCATCCCAAACATAACGTATTCTCTCATTAACAGATAAGTTTGTTTTCTTTTTGGAGAAGAGATTAACCAATTTATAGGTTATGTTTGCAAATGCTAACCATTTAAGAAAGAGTGAAAAAGCGTTTAATTTTCTTTGCCTCCTGTTTCAAAGCATTCCTATTATTAAGGAAAATACTTTTATTTCAAGTCACAAAACAACAATTATCTACCTTGACTTGAATTTAAAGTTGAAACTGCATGTATTTCCTTTATTTATAATATCATAATGTTAATTTATGTTTATATATTTCTAATATTATAGATATTATAATCATTAATGGTTAAGTGAAGATTCATAAAAGATTTACTCCACATCAAGATGTTGAACTTACTCGTGAAAGGAATAAATGTTTTAAGAAGTACTTTGATGATACAGATGTAAGGAGACAAGGAATATAGAATTTGCAAACTTTTCAGATGGAAGGAAAAATTTTGTCGATGTTGACTCTTTAAGAGATAGAGGTAAAATAGATGCAGAAACATGTGAATTGTTCATGGAGTTCATGCACTGACACTTCAGAAGATAATTCTTAAAGTTACTTGGACAACCGTGTTCTTCTTGTTGTGAAAGGAGTACTTACTCTTTTATACATTCTTTAAGAAGAAATAAGATAACACCTAAAAAGACAAAAGATCTAGTATATGTTCATAGTAATCTTCATCTTTTCTGAATAAACTCTTCAAATACAAATAAGATGATTTTTCGTTGGATAACAATGGAACTCTTGATATTATCAGCTTATATCTTAATAAACCAAAATTAGAAGCTATATTTTTCCATGATGATGAAATGTAAAAGTTGTCAATTTAGTTAAACCTTTTTTATAAAGGTTTCTCTTAATTTTTTCACATTAGAGATTATATTAGTACATTTAAATAAATTCATAATTATACATAATATATATATATATATATATATATATATATATATTATACATTTATTGTTGTATCCCGTGTCTTATAATTTTTAATTTAATCGTATCCATGTGTTCGTGTTCGTGTCCATGTTGTGTCCATAGTTGTATCAATATTTGTGCTTCATAGCATATAAGTACTTGAAGTGGATAAAACTATATCAAAGGGTTGTGTTCTAGATGGACAAAAAGATAAAATGGAATTAGAATGTAATTCAGAAAATGAGAAAAAAAAAGGGAAATTTATTAACTATGTTCAGATTTTAAGCAAGAATAAGAGAAAATATCATAATTAGTAAATACTAAAACATATGCATAATAAAGAAATAAAGAAAAGCATAGATACCTCTGGGTACCGGGAAAGAAATTAAATCCATGAGCTTTTTCCAAATACCATGCCTTGCTAGACAACAATGACTTGCAGTCCTGTCAACAAATTTTAAAATTAACATATAGCAAACTTAAGATAGAGAAAAGTACAAAGACGCCCATAAAACATTAAGAGTGGTCATACACCTCTTTAAAACTTTCCCATCCACAACTTATATAAATAAGGGTTTGTGGCACTGATTGAGGGATGTTAGCTGGTACTGGTTTGCTCCCAATCTGGACTGAAGCTTCTTTAGCACGTAAAACCCACGGTCTTTTCTCTTCCTGGGATGAGTTTGAGCTGCAGTTCACTTGCACTAAATCAGAAACTTGCCTGGGGAAATATTTTCATACTGATAAAACAAGATAGGTTCAGAAAATTAAAACCTTTGAGAAGATGACATGGCTTTTCGCTCAACTGATGATATATTTTTCAATGCATCAATAAGAGATGCATCTAATCCTTTTCTAGGAGGATCAATGACAACAACATCTGATCCCACAAGCCAGAAAAAAGGCTCCTGTTACTTGCAAATTTTTCATACTATCAGTTCAAAACATGACAAGGATATATCCATTTCAAGAAAAAAAAAAAAAAAAAAAAAATATGTTTTTTTTCGGGGAGCAAAATCAAATTTTTTTTTAATATAACTTTTTCTA
>Ga0099824_1008403_pt1 | contig 13220 bp, 6 predicted proteins | sample SiratrowhiteBW_FD_76837 | JGI IMG/M metagenome (GOLD analysis project Ga0099824, IMG submission 76837) | Root nodule microbial communities of legume samples collected from California, USA - Siratro white BW | ecosystem: Host-associated > Plants > Roots > Nodule | place: USA: California... | reverse complement strand
GGAAGGGAAAGCGCAGGTTTGGAAAAATAGGGGCTATAACGGAGGTTGGGGGGCCCCAACCGCCGTTATAGCCATTGAAAATTAAAAAAAAAAACTGCAGAGAGCTATAATGGCGGTTGGGGCCCCCCAACCGTCGTTATAGCCCCTATTAAAATTAAAAACAAACTTTTAAAATTGTGAGGGGTTACAAAGGCGGTTGGGGCCCTGCAACCGCCGTTGTAGCCCTCCAGAATTCAAATTTTTTAAATAAAAAAGGTTCTGGGGTGATAGATGGAGATACGAAGGCGGTTGTTATGAGTAACCGCTTTGTATAGTTGAACTTAATTTCGAAATTGCCACCGCGTGTTTTTCTAAAGCAATTCCGTTTTGACCGCCGTTTTATCTTGTCGTTAAAAGTACTTTTTCCACTAGTGCATAATTCATACTTGAATTTCCTATGTTACTATTTAAACCTAGTATCATACTTAGCCACAACCAAGCTTCCTTGCTTTGGTTAAAAAAATCAATCATCTTCACATATCTAACACTGTGAGGCAAGTGATGCTTCTATTCTGTCTTCCATTATGTGCTTCATACTTAACTACTACAAATCACTTCATCTATCAACACATAAATGATATGGTAATTTCTTTCTTCAGATTTGTGTAGGTTCAAAGCTTCTTTCTATATCTTTAACGCAAAATATTCGATCATGATTTACTTTTTAATTGAATCTAAGAGAAATATGTCTCATTAACTTTTACAAACTCAAAGAAGAATGCTAATGTAGATTTTATTTGTTTTTATTATCATCCTAACAATTTTCAAGTAATGTATAAATTAGTTTCTTTTTATTAGCCCTTTTGTTGCTCCATGCCGCATCTAAGCGCACGAAAGAAATCCACTAAAAAATATAGTGAAATTTCAAATTAACTCCTTTAACTAAGATAAAAAAATTTATATATAAAATAGAAAATTTACATATAAAGAAAGCATAATAAACGCATTTGATATGATAAATATAACATCCTATACTAATTCAACTATATACATACACATAACGCTGTTATATATATATATATATATATATATATATATATATATTGCAATTACTTTTTGTTAAAGAATTTTTTAATTATATTTTTAGGAGCATTTCATAAAAAATGTTTACAGAGTTGAAATGTTTGTTTTCTATGTTTAATAAATTTTAAATTATGATGTTTTTTGAAAATAATTTTTATTTATAGTTTGTACAAAATTGTCTAAATAAAAGAAAGAAAAATCTAACTAGTTTTCTTAACAAGGATAAAAGTTTTAAGCTCTAGTTAAATTCGAGAGTGGATTTGAAAGATTGGATTTGAGTTGATTTGAAGTGAGGGTGTATGAAAAGTTGGGTGGTTTGGATTAGAAAAAGATTGTAAAAAATAAAAATAAAGTTTATAAAAATTTGTAAGTGATGTGATAGGTGTAATTGATAAAATAATTTTTTAATAGATGAAATTATAATTATAATTAATTTATTATTATTATTATTATTATTACTTTTATTATAATTTAATAATTTTATTATTTTTATTATTATAATTATTATTTATAATATATATGATTGATAAAATATTTTTTCATTATTATATTTTGTTTTTAAATTAATATTATTAATATTTTATTTTTATAATTATCTTAGTTTTATTATTATTTTATAATTTTATTAAATTTAATTTTGTTTTAATAATAATAATAATTGTATTATTATTTTATTATGATATATTATATAATTATTATATTTATTCAATTATAATATAAATAAAAATATTAACGAATTAATAATAAAAATTAATTATATAAAAAGTAACAAAATTTAATATTATCAAATTTTCTTGTTCTTATCCAATGAGAGAATATCCAATGAGAGAAAGTTTTCGCAAAAAGTTTTTCTTATTTTTCAAAATTTTCAGCCTTGTTTTTACAACTTTCAATGCCTTTTTTTCTTCTTGGCTTTTCATCCAAGCAAACACACCTTTAATATTGTGAAAATGTCAATTATTCTTTCTTTTTTTATGTATAGAGATGTGACATTATCCTTAAATTAATTTAATAATGTATATAAAGTTTTGAAATATTTGTCGGTGTAAAAAAATAATGAATAATTTCTTTAATTCTAAAATGTGTAAATAGTTTTAAAGATACTCATGCTTACTCAAACATTTTTAATCGTTAACAGTGTAATTGGATGAGAAGATGTAAGGAGTTCCACTGTAGTAAATGATGGATTGACAAGCGTTTGGGTTTGGTTCAAGTAATTAGTGAAAATAAACTAGGGATGATTTGCAGAAGATAATCTTCAATCCTCTGAAGAGATTTGCAAGATGTCAACTCAATATCCTTAAAATTAAAACATAACCTTTATATATAATTTATTAATTATTTTTAATATTTAATAAAATTTTATTAAAATAAATTTAAATAAAGTTAATTGTATTATTAAATATTTTTAAAAAAAATTACTAAAATTATTAAAATTAATTAAATTAAAAATTTATTATTTTAAATTATTTTTAAAGTTAAGAGTAAAAATGTAATTATAAAATTTTATTTATTAAAATTAATTTATACTTATCATATTATTTACAAACTTTCACAAACATCTCCTTCAAATCTCTCCAAATTTCACTATCTATCCATTAATTCAAACAACCTTATCATCTATACACAATCCAAACAAATTCATTCAAATCCACTCCCTCAACCAAACAAAGCTTAAGAAAACCATTATTTTTAGATATAAAAACGATTCTTTCTTTTAAACTTCTTCAAAATCTTATAATAATCTTACTAGAAGCTTGATTAGATATTTAATTCATTTTTAACACTTCAATAGCAAATTTTATGAGTATTATATGGATTATTTAATCGTTTAGGTACATTTTTTTTATAAACACTATTATTAAGAGAGAAAAAGTAGGAAGAATTTTTTTACAAATTAAAATTAAATAATTCATAAGTGAGTTTATAAAATTTTCTTTATATTTTTTTTCTAAATTCTTCTTTTTAACTTGTATATAAATTAAAATTAATTGATGAAATATTTTATTTTTTTTCTTACCTTTTCTTCCTCCACGAAAAAAATGTTATTTTTCTTACTTTTTCTTCCTCCACGAAAAAAATGTGCCTAGACATGCTGATTAATTTAGTTTGTTATGGTCAAGGTTCAAGTTTATTCATTAAATAAATGCAAATGTACCTAGAATATGATGTTTTTCTGGTTTGGTCCTTGTTGTAAATTAAATATATGTACTTTTTCCCCATCAATTGTTTCTTTAAATACAATAAATAGATAATCAATTTCCTAACTGCTTCCGTCGTGTCTTGTTTCTGTGGCTTTCTTTTCTTGCTAACGTCCTAATCAGCCTACATTTACTTTTTATCACAATTATAAAGCAGATGCAAACAAGTATGGTTAAATATTATATATTTTCAGAATCGAACAAAATCATATATTTATAAAATAGTTTCATCATTGATTCTGCAATGCACATAGGAAAAAAAATATAATAAAAAAGAGTGAAATACGTGACAGAAGGAGTGGTGTGTGATAAAATGAAAATAAAAATTGCATAAATTATTATTAAAATTTAATGTATAAATAGTATTACTGTTTTTATATCATTTTGCTTGCTAAGAAGCAGTTCATAATACACGAATGCTAAATAATTGAAAACATTTGGAAGCTGCTGATATCTTTCAGTCAACCACTGCAAGTTGAAAAGATTAAAAAAGCGATACTAAGATGGTATATAAAGGAATAATAACCACAAATCCGCAGAATCCAGTAGCATTCATTCGAAATAACTTAATAGAAATGAAAGTGGAGGAAGAAATAATTCTAGAAAATCTATGTAATTGGTGAGAAAAATAAAATGCTATCCATATTATAAAGTCTTTGGCCTTTACTTCCACCCATGCTTTCTTTCTTGTCTCTTCCAGTTCACTAAGAGTTGGAGAAATTTCATGACCTGCACTTATTATAGCAATAATCTTAGTTCTGACAAAATGAAGAATCAGACAAAAATATTGCAGAGCCAAGATACATATCAACTATGCCGGGATTTGTACCTCATTGGGGTCTCGGAGAGAGTAGAAGGCATTGCTTTCTTTCCTCACCGACGAAACCAAAATCCCATAACCTCTATTGCTGTCTCGCAGCACCTATATTATTTAGCATATGCACATTGCAATCATTAAAATTTCTAGCATAATAATCAGTCTTATTAAAGAAAATAACGAAAATGCTTAAATTCAATACCTTGAATGCATCTTCATCAGTTTTATCATCTCCAATGTAGATGGGAAGCACATCATCACTATCATTTAATCCTGCAAAACACCATTTTAAGCTTTCAATAGTGTCATGAGCTTGGTTTGTATTCAATAAATAATCAAAGGCAGAAGAGAGGTTCTTACCTAGAGATTCAAGTAAAAACTCAACAGCTTTTCCTTTATTCCAATCAACCACAGGACGGACTTCTAAAACCTACCACAACATAGGAGGTTTATAGTTTAGCAAAGTGAACGTGAACAACATAAATAGCTAGTTACTAAAATTTTAAATCACTTGTTACAATCATAAAATGTTTAAAAATTGTGCAAAAGAACGGCTAATATTACAATACCTTCCGTCCATGAGTTGAACGTAAGCGAGGGTAATTTTGCAAGACATCATGGACACGTTGTCCAATTGTTGTCCAATTCTGCGGTCCATTTAAAAAGTAAAAAAGAATTAGATTATGAAATTATCAGGATTATAAAAAGATATAAACTCCTCATTGTTGGTGCAACCAATGCTTACATTTTCCTCTACATTACGGTAATGTACAGAAACGCAAAATTTGTGGTTTTCAACTTTTGCGCCTTGTATATCTTTAGTAATCTCGACGAGGGTTCTAAAAACCTGTATGAAATCACCCCATCATTAGTTTCTTTCCAATTCATGAAAAAAGGCCCATGGTTCTCGCTTAATATTCGAAAGAGAACTCGCACCTCATCAACCATAGGCAGAAATTCTCTCGCAGGTTGAAAGAGAGTTATTTCCTTTCCCTAGACACATTCAAATACAGAGATATAGTGAACGTCGGAATCCTTTGACATATATTCAATTTATACAAAACGGTGGCAACAATCCATGAGTGCTTCACTACTGTTACACACCTCATGGTCTGTAGACTTTACACAATTCGGGTGATTTTTTGACAAAGTCTCACAAACAGGGCCGATAATGTCCATCCCATGACTACCAGCGTAGTAGAGTTCTGTTAGTTTAACAAGATCAAAAACCTGAAAATTAAAGTAACACGCTTTTATGACTTAGTAAATCTGATAAAGAAAAGTATGAACACTTAACTGAATAATAAAACCAATAATCACCCTGGATACCTTGTCACGGCTTCTTCCACTGATGATTGCTGTGGGGAAATAAGTTGCCACACTTCTCACAGTTGTACGCATCTAAGCATAATTTTGAGAAGAAAAAAAGAGAGAACTTACATTAAGAACTAACGAAGAATTGAATTAATTGTACCTAATATATATGTATAATATACACACACATATATATATATATATATATATATATATGTATGTATGTATGTATATATATATGTATGTATGTATATATATATATGTATGTATGTATATAATAATCTAGTATGTACTACTTACAGATTCGGACATAAAGGCACAATCCGGATCATCTACTATCGGTGAAAGTGTGCCGTCATAATCTAGAAACATGGCAATCTTCTTATTCTGAGCAAGGTCAACAATTTTCTCAAAAGAGTCTAGTGCTGAAGGATATTCAAGCTGGAAAAGGAAACAAATCAGAGACAGATTAGAATGGAAAAAAAAAAAAAAAAAAAAAAACTTTAAGCAAGATGGATCAATGCATGGTTTTAGAATACGGTCTACGACAGTGATGTTGGTAGCAACATCAAGGATTTTTTGGTTTCTGCAATCATAATGCAATCGCAATTGTGACTATATCAACTGTATTTGTGTACAATTTTTCATAATATCAAGAACATGATGAAACCACGATTGTGTTCCCGAATAAACCAACCAAAGAACTAAATGACGAAATCATGAGCCTATGTAGCAAATTTACCATCCATGTACAATAGTCTTCAATCTCAAAGTCAATTGAAGCAACCTGAACACTGGACCCTTTAAGTAGCTTCTTCCTTGGAGGGGAAGAAGCCTTCATGGCATCCAACCAACCATTGGACCTCACATCATCGAAACTCCCCGTACTTTTCCTTGAATTGCTTCTTGAGCACTTCCCTGGAGAGACTGGTGAATCTTGCTGGGAATAAGCTAGCAGACTAGAATGCATTCGAAGCCTTGACTTGTTGACGGGAACAGGGTCAGTGAGAACAGGAGAAACATGAGAGGACTTCAAATCCATTGAACCAAGCTATACTATTTGAGGGGCAGGAACGTATCAAAGAGAGCAAGAAATGATTGTGTTTGATATTATGAGCGTGTGACTTTGTCACAGACAGGGTTGATTTTATGTGCTGCCTAATCGACTTTTTATCTTCGTTCAACCAACTCGTTTGTCTATGAAAAACCACCGCTTTAATGTTCTCTTGTCACTGCAACTGTGTGAGCAGTCCATCAAGCACGGGTTTCCCTGAAAGTTTAATTAATTGGGAGAATCATAAGCATAGTTACAGAGCAACAAAACGGGGTTTTGTCATGAAATGTAAGGGAAAATAATCCTGTTAGGAAGATGAAACAATAGAAAACCAATAACAAAATACCTTCTCATATATCGCATTGCCTTTGTAACGGGATGATGATATTGATGTGTGGGTCTTCGGAATAGATAGTGATTGTTATAAAATCTGCAACCGAGGAAAGCTTAAACTATATATTGTCTAATAAATGAATACAAAATTTACATCTATACATAATTTGTTTCTATGGTGGCGTGTGCACATGATAAAGGCCTACTAGTGTAAGAGTAATGAACGTTTAATTGATTAAACAGGAATGTACAATGAAAAGTAGGAATTGCTGAACATGATATGAAATGCGAATATAAAAAACGAAACACGTCCAGCAAACATTATAAAACATTGTTGTCAAAAAAAGCAAACAATGAAAATGATGTCCCACTGTGCTGGGTCGATAATAATTCAGTGACTGAGGAAACTGCCAGTTCTTCTGAGTGTTGGTGCAATTTGGCTTGGCAATGGAAGCTTACAAAGTTACAATTACCTTCAAGAGCACCTGATTCTACTGTTTTTCAAATCATCAATATTCAGATTGCACATTCTACTAAAACAGACTAAGATTTCTAGCCTCTACTTTTTACTCCCAAAAGGTATTTCTTTCGAAAACAAATAATATATAAAAAGAACAAGGATAAAATCTTATTTCATTACTAAACTACACGTCAACAATTTATTTTATTTCTATACCCGTTTTACCTTTCAACGTGGAAGAACATTAATACCTGTCAAATGAATTTCTATAGCAATTTCAAAAGTATATAAACCCTCCCAAGTATGAAAGTCAAAAATACTACAAGACAAGACTTTCAAAGCCATAGGGAAAAACTCATGTGTAGATATTTTTGTAATGTTCAATATTGCAAAGCAATTTCTTGGGCAGAATAAATAAATATATAACCAGAGTTCAAAACAAGCATAGATCTAATTATGTGCACGGAAGATAAGGCAGATTATGAATACATTACGATTATCATGTCACTATGTCAGTCAGTCGAACTTATCTACAAATGACACATGACCTTCTTTATTATTATAATAATCATTATGCATCCTCCCTTATGTTGATATGCACTAAACGATAGTAATTCCTGGGAGGTTTTTCAGTTTAAGAATCAATTTTACTCAAGATCATTAAGGATGAGGCTGATACGGCTTCTAAATAAGAATTGGTAAATGGTTTTTAAAAATCAAAATGAATTTTGTTAAATAATACGTGAGACATGTGTACGTGGAAGACTGTTAAAATTTATATTATAAGATAGGAGTCACTAAACAAGTTAAGAAGCATATCTTTAGGTAGACCATTGGAAGTGCCCTAACGAAGAAACAATTATTGTTTTAATTGTTTATAGCAACAGTTGGAGAAATGGCATAAAATATTAACACTTGATACAGAGGTGTTTAGCGTAGTGCACTGTATGAGTCATGTGTACGTGCAGTTATATCTGTGGTATGCAATTGAAACTTGAAAGTTCGGTGATGGACCTACCCGAGCTAAAAATGGAGAAAAAAAGTAGCTGTCAGCCTGTCACTTGTAGCTGTAGATCCAATGCACGACCTTCACATTCCAATATATATAAATTATAAAAATTAGTATTCATATGATCATAAAAAAATTTCCTTCATTGACTAGACACTTCAACGGCCAACGTGAACAAAAGTTAAGGACATAACCATACTCCAATAACTCTCCCACCAAAAAAATACAATAAAAGGATAGTAAAAAAACGAGAGAGAGATAAATTGTAGAAAATCTATTATATGTCAAAATTGCCTGTTTTATAGGGTACATATCAAATTTGCATTTTAGAATATGCAATTGTTACTACATAGTTGGCAGCCATCTGGCCTAGGTTAAGGTCAATATTGAAAAAATTCTGTGGGATGACAAAAAACATTACCCTATGAAAATATTAACCTTAAATCTGGCATGTGGACTAACCAAAATATTCTAGCACTTTTATTTTAGCAAACCAAATGCATGTTTCCGAAAATTGAACATCTTTATAGCCATAAAAAAAAAAAGGATTATAGAAACTCAACTACATGATATTATTTTCTACTTTTCTTAATTGAGAGGCAAAAGGTAGATGAGAAACACTCCGGTCTTGACACATGGGTTGTCAAATCATTGCTCAATTACCATGCACTATCAGTCTGGTTAAATTTAAACATTTTCAATCAAATATACAATTTAAGTCCATAGGTGTGGTGTGAAATGTCAAAAATGACCGAGATATTAAAAAAATGAAAAAAAAAAAACAATTAATGGCTTAGAGTAGCAGGAGAAAACAAATCGAAACAATGCAAAAAAGGAGGACGTTTTCGGCTGAATTTTTCCATGCCCCTTTGGCCCAAAAAGCACCACCTTTTGATTACAACCCTGGCATTTTGCACGTATCAGGCATATGCAAAACAAAACAGTTTCAGAAAGAAAAGGAAAAACGAGATGACGCTTTGATCAATGATCCATTGCCACAAGGCCATTATCGGAACACATGAGGTGCAATTGGTTTCGTTCTTGATTTTGGAACACGTATCGCATAATGACATAAAAAATTCGGATCGTTTCACGATAGAGAGAGAGGGGATCGAGAAGGTACCTGATTTATCATTTACCGCTGTTTTGAGCGGCGCAGAAATCGCGTTAACGGGCCTGAAACAAATCGAGAATCGAAGAAAATAAGAAGAAGGTTGAAGGGGCGGAAAATTGAGAGATCGAAGAGGGTAGAAAATGGGGAATGGAAAATCACCTTGAATGAAACTAAAAAAACAAAGAAAAGAAGAAAATGGAGAGATAGAGATAGAGAGAGAGGGGGAAGGAGATGAAAGAAGGGGTGGCTTTAGGTATTTATATGTTTGAGGCTATAAGGAGACTTGCCTATCAAGTTAGTTTCTTTCACGTTATGATGTTGCCATTATTCTCGGCTTGCATATTTAATTCCCCACTTACTTTCCATTACAACCATATTTTAAAGTCATTTTCTTTTCTACAACAAATCATAAGAATACATTTTTATCAAATATATTGTAAAATTATAAATGTTTTTTTATATAACTAATATTCAATTACCTATTGAATATAAGCTTTTTATAAGTTATTTTTTAACTCATATTTAAAATGTAATCTCACCTTTATTGAGAAAGATTTCTTATCCAAATCACATTTAATGAGTTTTTTTTTTTTTTTACTTTTACTATTTTCAAATATATTTATAAATTTTAAATTCAAATTAATTAAAGTTAACAATTAATAAATAGAGATTGAGATGGAAAATTCTTTTTTCAAAATGTATGATTTTTTAACCATATGAGTTATTCATCATTAACTGAAGCATACTTAATATGAACATTTCCTAACATAATTAATTTCGCATTTCAAAATAATATTCATAAACTATTATTATCTGAAGTAATTAATTGGTTATTTTAAAATGTTATTCTATTTGTATTTTATAATCTATAACAATATATAAAAAAATTCTTTTAGTGTACATATTTTATATTTCTATTGTACTCTTAATTTTGATTTTAAAATTTAAAAAATTATAACAATATATATCATAGTGATGTAAGAATTTTTCCTTAACTTTTCACTACATAATGTTTTTATTTACTTAATTTAAATAATCACACTGAAAGAATAATATCTTCTTTTTTATTTGTAGATTCATATGTTTAATACTACAAACCACAACATTGATTTAATTAATCCAATTCCAATATATCATTAATCAATTCAATGATATTATAAAGTTATATCTCAATAATCATATACAATACATATAAATAAACATATGCAATTCATTCAAATATATTATTTTGAAACAAAGCAGATTAAGTAAGCAAAGACCCAGTTAGTTTAATAAATTTAAATAGAACATTACTCATTCTTACCTCCTTGAGATTCGTTAGGAAAACCTATCAAATCCACGGAACAAAACAAAATTCATTAGACGAAACAAGTTTGAAATTAATACTCATTCTTAAACAAAATTTGCTCAATAAAATCTCATGGACTAAGATAATTATGCTTGCAATACTTATAATTTTGCATAATTTTTTGAAATCAATCTCAATCTCAAATAAACTATTTCAACAAATTTAAAATGCACCAAATAATACATATAAGACATAGTTTATATTATAACTAGTATTACTCAATTCGAACATATCAACCTCATTTAAGTGCAAAACCAATAAAAGCACCATTTCAATCCAAACATATTTAAATTAGTTACAATCATTCTTAGAATAATCATACTCTAAAAAAATTAATCAATTTTACTTATAATTTAAAATATTCCCCTTACTTGACAAGTGCTGTTACTCCAAGCAATAATAATAATAAAAATGTTAAATACAACAAGATTTATAAAAATTAGGCATCAATGAATGTGAATCAATTCAATTTGTTGGCACACCATGGGTTGAGTTTAAAATGAGTTAGCTCAACTCATTTCAAAGTCAGAAGATTTATAAGCACTCACTCTGAGTTAGTAGATTAACCTAAATATATTTTGTTCTTCCAACTTATTTAATATATTTATATCAGATTGATTCAACCTATAACAATATAATCAGGATGTTCATTAAAAATAATATTATACAAATAATAAGTAAACACTCAAAGTGTTAACTTATATAATTAAGCAAACAAATAAAAATATTAAAATCATTCAAATATTATCAAACAATATTTTAGTTTTCAAAAAGCTAAAATATCAATTTAAATAGTAAATAATTATAATGAAAAAATTATAAGATGGGCCCATCCGTCTCCAACTCACCTCAAACTCGTAAATCCTAAATTTTAAATTAAGTTAACGAGGTTCAATTTGTCCTACATTTAAAAATTATATTTTTTCTCTCTAATCTAACCTAAATGGAATCCATGGTCTGAGTTATGAGTTTGAATATATTTCGACACTCATGTTAGAAATACACACTAAAATAACAAAAAAAAAATATAAATCAAATATTGAATTAGTTGAAATAAATACTATTTCTCAACTAAATCGATAAAATCTTAACAACTTGTTAACAAAATTAAAATAATAAAAAGATTTTAAAGTAAAAATTAAATAACCTTAAATTCAATTTGAACGGAACAAGAATATTTCATATTTTGTTACATTCCAACTAGTATGATTTTGTAAAAGGATGACAATTAGACTAAAAATGAAGAGGAATTGGAAAAGAAAAGTCAAAGGGAGAGACATATATAAAAAAAAAGAGAAAAAACATGAATAAAGAATAAAAAGAAAGAAAAAAAAAACCCATAAACCCACATCTTACATTCATTACATGTATTTAATATTTATATTTAAGTGTGATTTTCAAAGTTAAAAACGGCATTAATTATTATTATTATTATTATTATTATTATTATTATTATTATTATTATTTTATTGATACTCTTGTCTCTTACACAACATTTATTAGGTTTATACAAATACAGAAAAAAATAAAAAAAAATATTATAAATATTTATTAAAATATCGTTTTTAATATTTTTTTAATATTGTTAAAACAAGATTAAAATTTAACCGGTATATTATAATATATGGACTCCTCAATGAACTTATTATACATAAGGAAAACAATATTTACCCCATTACCAGAAGCTCTTCCAACTCTAATAGTCCATATTTTAGTTTTAGTTTAACTTTAGAATATTTGAATATTTTTGGAAAGCATCTATTGGTTCAAACTAAATACTTCATGTTCTTTTTTAAGTGTGATAATTTTATAAGATTTTAATTTCAATAATTAGTATTTTTAATTTTTAAGACAATATTAATTATTTTTATTACTTATACATATTCTTCATCTGATCTTTAATTAATTTACATATATAAATTTATTTATTTACTATTTAATAAAATTAATACAATAAAATATCTTATAAATATTTTTTTAGTAAAAAAATTATTGTATTCATTAGTTTCTTTAAACAAACCTTCAATCCCTGTTTGCATTATAACAAGTCCCTTGTTCAGCACAGAAGAGAACATGGAAAGTAATATTTGGTGAATATTTACATCTACTGATTTGGCAAGAAATGAAAAGAAAGATGTGGATCCACTACCTTCTATTCTTCTCTTTCAAACAGGTAAGAAAAGACTGGAAAGACACCCAAAGTGGTCATTTGTATCTCTTTGAATGTTTTAAAGAGATAATGGGTTATGCAGAGGAGAATCATTCATTGTATTTGTTTGGTTCATTATATTGACATATTTAAATAATGTATTCTTGATTTTTTTTTTAAATTTGGTTCAACTGTTTTTATATATATTTATAGAGAATGTTTATATTTTAAAATATAAATAATAATATAAAAAAGTGTTTTTAAACATATATTTTTGTTATAATACCTTATTGTATATTTTAAAATTTATAAATTATTAATATATATATATATATATATATATATATATATATATATAT
>Ga0099824_1008400_pt1 | contig 13223 bp, 6 predicted proteins | sample SiratrowhiteBW_FD_76837 | JGI IMG/M metagenome (GOLD analysis project Ga0099824, IMG submission 76837) | Root nodule microbial communities of legume samples collected from California, USA - Siratro white BW | ecosystem: Host-associated > Plants > Roots > Nodule | place: USA: California... | reverse complement strand
TTTTTTTTTTTTTTTTTTTTTTTTTTTTTTTTTTTTTTTTTTTTTTTTTTTTTTTTTTTTTTTTTTTTTTTTGGCCTTTGTGGGATCCATAGCTCCAACCTTATCTTTTATTTGTTTTTCTCTTGTTGCCTTGCTCACTGTCCTTCTTGGACGACAACTTTGCATGGCCTCAACCGTTAGATTTATATATATATATATATATATATATAGATATAAAGAGAGGGGGTTGTGAAAGTTCAAAGCTTTTTGTAACCCAAAAGACAATTCAATGTCTGGCGGATGCTATTGTTGACTAATAACACTCATAAAAATAAGTTGGAAACACACAATGGATGGTGTGAAAACATTTTATATTTTTTAAGGTCACATGGATATGATTCAAGTGCATCACAACTTTTTATGCCAAAAACGCAAACTTTCAGGCAAAAAGGTTAGAGTTAGATCTGTGTTCCGTTTGGACTGAGAAAAAAAAAAAGGCTTTGTGGACTAAAAATATTACAAACTTATCATAGCATTGGTCTATTCTGAACTTAAATATTGGATTTTTTTTTTCCTTATTATATTCAGCAATAACCCAATATGGTGTGTGTTTTCTCTCTATTTTGACCAGACAAGTGAAAGAGTGGGAGGTGGAGGGGGAAATGAATGCAGGTAGTTTAGTATTATCACATTGACAAAAGTTGGTGAAGATTATTAAGGGTTGACATTGTGCATGAGAATCATTAAGAAACATGGCAATGGCAATTGGCATTTGGCATGGAGTGAGAGGACCTTGTGGTAGGTCCAATCATGATAAGACATTAAAAAGTGCCAAAATTGTTACTATATTTTCCACTTGCTTGGACAGTAAGGAGTGAGAAGAAACTCTGAATTTCAATTAATGTGGTCATACATGGCAATCTCTGGTCTAGCACAGTAGTAGCAAGTAGCAATGGTGTAGGTAAGTAGCCATGAAGTGTTTCAGACTCATTGCCCACACTTTGATTCCACACCATTGACTTTGACATCAATCTACTTATAGATCCACCTAATTTATTATGCAGGACCTCAAATCTGTGTAAGATACACTGTTTATTCATTTTTGTGTAAGCACTTGTTACTTAAAGTTTTTCTTTTTCTAATCAGGTGGACACTCTTTAAGAAATTAAGAAAAATCTAGAAATCATATAAGAACATGTTAAAAATTATTAAAGAACGTAGTTTTACCTATTTCAATGAATAAACAACTTAATTACACCACTATAATCGTTTCACAAGCTTTATTATTCAAGTTTTTTTTTACATATTTATCGACATATTTTCAATTTTCACATAATTTATCATTCAAAATTTTGGTCACATTTTATCCATGTTTTTTTATTCATGCATAGTTTATCATCATATTCTTACCCAACTTTTTGATAAAATTAGACGTTTTATGAATTTAATTTAAATAAATTGTAAGAGTAAGAAAACATACATGTATTAAATAATTTATTACGCTTTCTCTGTATTTAATAATTTGACGTTAACTTCATTGATTGATAACATGACTAAATTTATTGAGTGAAATGTGAACACCGGAATAAACAAACAGGCAAATGTTACCTTATATTTCAACGTCAAAATTAAACTCACGTTCTAAAACAATCAAACAAAACACTAACATAATAAAAATATTTTTAAGTTTCAATTATTGATTGGAATTGAATAATTTGACGTGTAAGAATAATATTTTTCTTCTTGTATTTCATTAAAAACTTTAAAACCAAACAAGTTGGCACCCTTAGTTGTCATGTAAATGTTAAAAATGAGAACGAAAGCCCTTTTTTTATTCACTTAAAAACAAATTTGCCATCAAGTTAATTTTTAATAATCTAAGGTATGCCTGATGTTAAACATATAATAAGTGACGCCAATGTCCATTATATAACCTTTTAATACAGTTCAGAAAAAAATAATGAAATAAAAATATACTAAATGTTTGGAGTGTATGAATAAAAAAGAAGAGAGAAGAAAAAGGAATTCAAAATAAAATAGTGGTTCATTCTTCTTTTCAGGTGATATACAATTTCATTAGCTAGTGCTATCTGCTTCTGATTATCTCATTGTCTCATTTTCAAAGGCCAATACTCCACTTACCAGCTCCTCAAACAATTCATAAGAAATCCACAAATTTCTTAATCTATTGAAGCTAGAAAAATACCAAATTTAAGCAGCTCTTGTAGATAATAAACATCAACCTCCATCAAAGTTATTGAAAGTCTATCACAGTATAGAGAAAAGTTACTGAATTTCTGCTTCAGATCCAACACCTGACTTTTGAAATGCTGTAAAGTGATCTTCCTATAGTTTGTCTGCAAAGGTGGAGCTTAGGTATGTCTTACTGTACAATCTATGAAAAGGGTACAGTTGTGAGAGTGAGTTGGCCAAAAGGTAATGCAAAGTAGTATGAGTCATGATTTAGTTCCAGGGGAAGCATCTGTTATAGCCAAGTGATGACATAATCCACATTTTTAGCCTACTAGAGCTTCATCATCCAACATCTTCACTACTGGAGCATACTGCAAAGTGAACCAACAAAGTGCATGAACAAAGAAACATACACAGAAAAAAGCAACATACACAAAGCAAAGCAACTTGGATAGATTCATATACGGACCTCATCATTCTCCTCAAAATATATCCCATCAACAGCACTGCCCTGCTGAAACTCCCACCCTAGACTGCTCTCCAACAGCTCCTTAAATTTCCTGGTCTGCAAGAACAGGGAGATTGCAATTTCCTCTTCACAAATAATCAAATACACTGTGCCTAGCAAGCAGCAAATGCTGCAAGTGTGCAACCAATTTTATAGCCGACAAAATAAAGCAAAAGCATAGACTTGGTATTATACTCTATAGTCTAAACCTTATTGCATAATAATCTCAAATTAGAACATGCATGTGTTTAAAATGCAAGATTAGAATACTGACAAGAAATTGTTCATAGAGGCAATTGTACATATCACATCAACAAGTTTTCAGCCTAAAAATTCATATAAATAATATGGAGGACCAACATATCCAGAAAAAAATTTTCTTCGAAAATTTCAAAATCTATCCATGAAATATTGTATTCCTGCATAATGCATTTCAAGCACGAGAAGCACAACCTGAAGTCACTTTTTTTAAAAAACATCAATGCTTTATTATGTGGCAGGTTGAGGAGGGTAGAATATCAATAATAATATCACATTATATGAAAATATGAGTTCCATGCTCATACCCATTTTAAAAGATCTCCATCAACAACCGACCCATCTAGCAATGATGAAAAGAAGTCCTGCAATTCCAAAACAATCAAAAGGAATAAGTTGCACTTGACCTCAGCAAAGCATATGAAATCAAATTTCTGTAATGGTATATTCAATTAGTATTAGCAGAAACAGACAATACTTTGGGCAACTAGTCCACAAGAATCAAAGGCCTCCTCAAAATAAAACCTGCCTTGTAAGGGGGATATACCTTAATCATAGAACAAGGATGGGGAATTTTCTTTTAGCCCCATTTACCCTGAACAAGACTCCCTTGAAAATTTTTTAGAAGTTAGAAATCTCACAAAAACATCTGTATATTTTATGATTCTGACATCCTGTGTGGTATAGGCTTAAAAAGACACGTCTGCTTGTTATAAGCATGCATTAATTGTGTTATTCTGGAAACAGGGATGCTGATGCCAGTAGGGAGGATGGATATGCTTAAATCAGGAGAATTTGATTTTCAGTTAGGAAAGGAAACTGCATTCTGTAAAACCTACATTATTCTTATAAAAATTATGAGCCTTTTTTCTGATTTTCACCTTGGATTGAGTTGCTTATGTAACAGTTTTGGGCATATCAACTAGAACAATGTGAAATCTAAGATGCTAACCATTATAAATCAAATATATGAAATGAACTTCTAACCTCCACATTGAAGATTGATGCTAAAATGACGAGTTCTAGAATTTCAGGATCTTAAAATCCATAACTGACCAGAATAGGTGACAATCTAGCTACTTAGAATTAATAAAGGTAGGTGAGAGTCAAAAATTAAATTTGCATGACTAGTGAGTTATCATAAGTGAAAATACCTTGCAAACATGGTGCAAAAAGCTATCAGTTGAAATCAAAGAATCATCCAACAGTGGTGGTGATCCTGTTTCATCCATGTGATCTTTCTGTAGTCCGTATTTTAGTTGATTATGGATGACTTTTATGAACTGCAAGAATCCGTAATGTATTAGAAATGAGTTCAAAAAGAGAAGATGAGGCAAACGAGAAAGAAGGCAAGGTACAAGAATTTTAGACCAACTTTAACGTATTAACGAAAACATCTCAAATATACCAGAAATTTAAAAAGCCACAGCTTCCTGATAAAAAAGAAATCCAATCAAATGATGTACATAATGATACAGACAGGATCTTAAATAAAAAGTTATATATTACAAAGAGTAAAAGAAGATAAATTAGAAAATATAAAATATCTCAAATAACTAACACATTAAACTTATGGACTATAATATAGTTCATATTATTTGCTGCCTCAATTGAATCACCTTGTGGATTTTTTTTGTTCTGATAAGTACAGTCCATACAGTTAAATATCAACACCAAACCTGCCAAACACTTCTCCCTTATTTCTAGGACTACATATTACGGAACTTTATTTTATTTTCCCTGTCTTTCACACCCCAACCACAAAAGTGTGGAGGTGAAAATTCTGATTTCCAAACATTTGAAATGAGTTTGACAAATAATAAAAGATTCAAGATCATGACTCATTTTTTTAATGAAGAATCAGTAGTTTGCAGTTTCAAGACTACATTCAGAAGTCAGAACAGATAAAATTAAGGATGAATTTAACAGCATTCCAGGGATTAATGCCACTGTTTTGTGCTTAAAGGTAACAAAAATAAGAAAATTATATAAAAAGTTCACCTTTGTGAATAGTTGAGTTCGTGTGCGGAAAGGCTGCAAAATAACAAAATATATATATTATGAAATCATATAACTTCATATTGATTTGCACCTAAGCAATCCAACACTACATATCTTACCAAAACTAACAAGGGTGGTCTTGTATCCATATCCAATTAAATTATCCTATTTAATGTGGGACTCCTAACACATAACCGAGGCTCTACCACCATAAAATGTCCCAAGAAAGAAGCAAAAAGTGTTCATGGAAAAATATATTGCAGAAATCTCCATATAAAAGAATAGAAAATGATGTCTCTTATTATGTTTATATCTACTTTCTGGCTAGAAGCACAAATCTTAAAAGATGAGGAACCGTCTAGCAAATGATGCAAAGGCAAAATGGTAAAGCCCGTAGAATCCAAGTTAGAATAAAGAATAACAAACTGACCCACCATGTTGAAAGACCAAACAAGCATCCAAGAAAACACAAATACTCATTGAATATAGAGCAACAACAGACATTAAGCAGATGTCATAGAGCCACTTCACTTAAAGCTTAAGCTGTTAATAAAATAACCAAGAACATTCAAAAGATGAATGTTAGAGGTTCACACACACATATATCACTCGTACTAAGTCAATTGAACAGCAGATTAATGAAAATCATAATGGTTAATAACTTAACTATTGTGTTTAACTAAATATAGATATCTCATATAGTCTGAATGTTTGATAAACAGCTTTAATATATTCAACATCAGCAATTCAATACATTTATTTTTTGAGGTGGAAAAGCAGATTGTTGGAGATGTAATAAAACCATTCCCCTGCTTTCACCCAACAGCTAAAACTTTTTGGGATGGTTCACAACATGGTATCAAAGTCTCTATGATCAGATGGTCTTTAGCTACAATATTTGCCACCCTGATTCTTCTAATATTGAGGTCAATGGGTAGGGATGTTATCCACCCTTCAAGCCCAAGGGGCCCTCACGTAAGGGTGAATGTTAGAGATGCAATATAAAACCACTTGCATGCCTTCACCTAACTGCTTGAAGATTTTGGGATAGTTGGTTTATGGATCATGACACAGACAAGAATATGAATAAACCAGAAACTCCAAAGTCCAGGCAGAGAGTCTATGCATGCATTATTCAGTCTAGTTAAAAAGTAATGCTTACTGCTTCAGTGCAGCCAAACAAAAGGCTAACTAATGACTTCCATTGGAGAAATGCTTCTAGCGATTGGCCCATCTGCGCCATTGCAAAATGTCACATTGGATTGAACAAAAGTCAACAAAATATATAAACAAAATACATTTCGTTCACAATACCAAAAAGACAACAAATGCAAACTGCAGTTCTCCAAGAAGCATGTCTTCAGAACCTCCATAATCTTTTGCCAGTAAGGTTTCTAATAATTGTGTCTGAGAAGGTACACCAAAAAAGTGCACAAATCAGCAAGCAATAATATGTAAAATTCAGGGTAAGAGAATTGATTGTAGTAAGCCTTTTATCACAGTTACTTTTCAGGGACCAAACATTCAGCAAGGTGTGTATACCAACCTTGTCAAGATTTAAAGAAGTGAGTTCCTGCCCACTCATACCCTTGCATTTAACAACACGTGGAATTGAGGTATAATAACATCCTTTCCTCTGAGACTTGCCAACAGATGATGCAGAATTACCAACCTTCAGCTGCTTCTCTGGTGCTTCTTCCAATGGGATTTTAGTAGTGTTTCTAACGATCTCATTTTCACATTCAACAGTAATTTCACCTCCAATTGGCTCTGATTCATAAATCAACATAAATAATATAATTCAATATCAAATTATCAATGAAGTATTTAATACACAGAACACCTCAGTCATGTAAATGGCATACCAAGCCGTTCAATGACACTCTTTGTGATAAAATTAGATAATCGTTTCCAATCTTCATAACGGCTAAGATTGTAAGGCCCAAGTTGTCTGTCAAATTCCAAATTTTTAACAGCCTGACTGTATCTTTCTTCCTAAATGACAAATAGATAAAACAATAAATATGAGACATAAATGATGAGCATGGAATAAAGAGAAATGAAAGCAGAAAAGTTGTTTCCTTGGTAAGTTGTGGCTGATACATAAATACAAACACAAATTAGCACTGATTTGATGGAATTTTAGGGGATACTCCACATTTTCTACAAAATGCACAAACTCTGAAGAAAATTCACTAAAATTATAGTTTTCCAAATATTTTTCTCACGATAACCTAATTTGACTAACAGGATGTAAACAATATCAATCATGACATTTTGCTGCATTACAGACATATCACGTTAATTATACCTATGTTAAAATTTTAAAAGAACACATACCTCTTCCTCATGAACTTTGACTAACCTTTCCTCTTGTTGATCCCATTTACGAACAATAACCTGCATGATCATGAGACCAAAAACCACATAATCACCGTCACATTATTTCTTATATTTTTTTTGGAAATACAAAGTAATCACAAACAGGGGCAAACACATGAGCCTTGATTAATAGATTAAGTATCTCTCCTTGATTCTCTGTGATACTATTCTAATGGCTTTGTTATAGGAGTGTCTTTGTTAGATTTACACAGAAATTAGCATGTTGTGTTGCATGTTTCCCGTTCTTAATCTTTTTATTCACCTTTCTTCATGGTCTTTATTTCTTTGGATAACTCCCAGCTCCCACATTTATAACTTTATCTTCATTTTTAGTAATGAAGATGGTTAAAGTGCACTTACACCCCAAAATTATTGAAAGACAGGACAATGTACAAGTAAGAAAAACAATTCCACACCAAGAAGGCAATAACTACATGTAATATTTTTAACTCCACCATCATTCGGCAAGGAAACAGAGTCAGAGTTAAACTTCTAGCTCAATTAACAGGAAATGTTTAAGTCACTTTACCTTCTTTCTGAGTTATCATCTTCATAAAATTAGTATTGGTATTATTCAGAACTAATTCATTTCTTAAATCTTTAAGCTTTGACGTATCATGGACATTTTCCATAGGCCAGTACAAAAACAATGAACTAATATCCTTGAGAATCTATCAAAAAATCATAGCAAAAATCAATGTCATAAAAAAGTAACAAAATCATTTAAAAACTAAGCATACAGATTACACCCCGTCTCAACTGTGATTCCATTGTCAAATAATAAGTAAGAACAGTAATTAAAACATTAAGATATGGTGCCAATCATGATTTTTAAACTATAAAAAATATTCAATCAAAGCTCTGTCGAACCAAAATTAATGTAAATTTCATTGAATTATTTTAGACACTGAAATTTTTATTTTTCATACCTCTGAAGGGCCAGCATCAATGAAGAATCCAACAATTGGTGAGAACTCTTTTCCATCTCTGCATGAATACCCCAAAAGAAAAACAGGAGACTCAATGCACCAAATACTTTGAAAAATCATGAAATTTAAGAAAAATTATCAATTCTAGCAACAGATAGAAACAGTGACGTCTTATGCTTAACATTATATGGTCAGCAAACATGATAATAGAGAGACCATATGAAAGAGATACATCATTTCAGATACTATGATCCAAGGTCATTTCCCAAAAACTACACTTTGCCACAGTATACAAGATTGAAACGATACTAATACTCACAGAAAAGACAATAGTATAGGAAAAGCATTGGTTTATCACATACAAGAACACCCACCACTCTTATCTTTGCCTTTTAATCTACTAATATCCACAGGGGAAACATAGGATTTCACTGGATAACTGGGCAAGATGATCAAACCTGCTTGATGAACTATAGTACACAAAATGAGTGCCAGGAGGGATCATCTTAATACCCTTAAAAGCAGGCCCCACAGAGAACATCTACCAAACGAAAAACAGAAGAAAAACAATGTCAGATTGTCAGTGTGAAACAAGACCGAAATCAAGGTTGGATTTTTATTTTAGCTTTCCACCCCACGAATTTCAAATTTCATTTTCAGATACCATGATGACAGCATTGAAATAAAAAATAAAAAGACAACAACTTGGTAATCCAGAAAATAATAGAAGAATGAAGTACCTGAGTATCGATGGCGACCATAGTGTACTGAGGAACATCGAGGAAGAGAAGAGTGACACCGTGCTTGACAAGCTCTAACGCTTTTTCAGAATCCATAGATTGGAGGAAAATTAACAAGTTGCACTATCAATTTCGAGATGTTTGATTCTGCGCTAATGGCAGCAGAAGCAGAGAGTGTTGTGTTGCAACTAAGAATAATTGGAAATGAGAACAATGTTCTAGAGGCGATTGATAAAAAATTAAAATATAAAATAAGTTAAATTACCTTTATAATAAATTTGCTTCAATTTAATTCTTCCCATGTTATAATTACAACCTTTATTGCACAACTTTCAAAGCAAATTCCAACAATATCTCTTATAGTTGGATGACGATGTTCTCAAGAATAATTTATGCATATAAAAAAGTTGAAATATGTATAATAAAACATGTTTCTAAAGAAATTTTAAACCTTTGGAAATTTCAAAAAAAATGTAGGTATCATATGAAAAAGTAATATTTAGAATTTTTTATATCTTTTATAATTATATATTTTCATATTTTTCTGTCTTATTGCCTTTGAGATGTTGTTAACTTATTTCTAATTTTAAAAGATATTAAGATTTTAGAAATTCGAAAAAAATAACTTAATTATTTAAAATAATAAAATTTTAAACCTTATTTAAAAATATTAATAATTTGAAATTTCGTTTATATTTACTCTTTTTCTATTTTTTCTTACATTATGTCTAGTTTATATCTTACATATTTTTAAGTTTACCTTTAATGATAATTGTCATTTATATTCGAAACATCGTCAATTTTATTAGAATATGATTTAAATATAAAAAAATAAGTCATACTTAATCTCTAATATATAAACAAATGATAAGACTAATAATAATAATGAAATTTTAAATAAACATTATTTAAAAAAATATATAATTTAAAATAATTTTTAAAGAAATAAATAAATAATATATTTTGTTATATATTTATGTTATGTAAATGTGAGTTTATATCTAATTCTTAACTTATTACATGAGTAATATATAAAGTTAATCTTATTTACAATATGAGTTTTATTTTTTATTAGTTTCTTTAACTAATTTTATAAAGTTTTTCTAAACATAAAGTGTTTTTTTAGTAAGCTACTTTTAACTTACACAGTATAAAGGATGGGTATGGTTGTGTTCAATATAGAATTATATCTAATGTCATTGTGTACATATATAAATTAGCTTATTAAGTTTAAAATTTTCAAAGTATAAATGGATAGAGTTATTTATAGAAAATAAAGAAATATAGATTATAGAAGAAAAATTATAACTTTGTTTTGTATCGGATTCTCTAAGTTATTTATATCTTTTTTTTTTCTTTACAAATTGTTTTTTTACTAAATTTTTCTTCTCCTTCATTCACTTATCTTTTATCTTTGCGAACATAATAAATAAAAAATTTGATTCGAGTGACAAGTGAATTGTAAAAAAAACACATTAAAATAAATAATGGGATTATCATTAATGATTGATTTTATGAATAAAAAAAAGTTAATTACACTGTTTAACAGATTATGTTAAGATAAATATTAAATTGTTTGGTTATTTTCTACTTAGGGTCATATATTATCTCATTATCAACACACATGTTAATACACATCAAACAATATCACACTAAGAAATAATAAGTTCATTACTTACTTATATCTATCATAATTAAAACTTGTGATATAAAAAATATTATTTATGATTCTTATATTTTGGTATAAAAGTATAAGACTATTTAAGTCTTGACACTAATAAGTTGTAAGAGTACATATTGTAAGTAGACAAATACAAAGTTTATATATGAAAAATAAAATCAAGAAAAACAAGGTAATTTGTACAAATTATGTTTTTAAAAAGACAAACTTTTTCTAATACAAACTATTTTACCTTTATCAACACCCGATTTTATCTGGGTAATCTTTTAAATTAAAGTATAATGATAAAAATGAATAAAGAAAAAATGAATAATAATATAAAAATATATATTTATTAGTTTAAGTTTTCTTAAAATAATAAAAATAAAAAAATAAATAAAATTTGAATTTTTCCATTACAAAGCAAAAAAAAGACTACAAAAGAAAAAAAGGTGGTAATTTTAAAAAATAAAATAAAATAAAATAATTAATTAATATTAAAAAAATAAAAATAACAAGAAAATAACAAAAATATCTAAATTAAAACAACATAATCTGAAAAAAATAATAAATAAATAAATAATAATAAAAATAAATATATATTAAAAAAAAGAATAAATAATAAAAAGAAAGAAAGGAAGACTGTTTTCAAACCGTTTACTTGATTTACTTGATTTGCACATTCAAGATAATAAATAAATAATAATAAAATAATAATAAAAAGAATGAGTCAATGGTAGTAGACTCTCATGTTCTCACTCCTTAACTCCACGTATTATTTTTTAAAATAAATAAATAAATAAATATTTGTAAATAATAATTTTTAAACTACTTAGATAACAACTCATATTCTCCACTTAATTAAAAATAAAATTAATAATAAATAATAAATTGTTATCGTTAGAAAATGACTTAAGTCTAATTCTTAGGTAGATTCATTTTGAAGATTAATTTAAAAAAAAATTAATAAATAAGGAGAATGGGTCAAAAAGTGGTAACTTCTCTTAACCACCTTAATTTCAAAAAATAAAAAATAAAAATAAAAATAATAATAATAATAATGCAAATAAAAAAGAGGGAGAAAAAAAGCACACACGGGGGATCATTGTTTAGTCACAAGAAGAACACATGTGGGGAGAAAAAAAAAGAAAAAGGGAAAAACATTTAAGAAGAGCAAGAAAGATACGATAAAAGAAAAGAAAAATTTCTGTGTTTATGTTTCTCCCTTGCACCATCTTTGCATTATGTTTCCTATACAACACATACTATCACAAATTGCACCAAGCAACCAACCCACGCCTCAAAAGCCACCACCAAAGCACCCAAAACCACCATGGACAGCAATGTCGTGAGCCCCAACACGGGCAACCGCAAAACGGCCATGAAAACGCCACTTTTCTACTCCGAACGCCGCCACTACCGCCGTCGGTGGCCTCCACCGTCGCTGCCGCTCCCGTGGTGGCCACCGCCAACGCAAGCCACCTCGACCCTCGCCAACCATGGCTTCCGCCGCCGCCATTGTCTCCATAACATGTGCCTTCCAAACCCTAGATGGGTTTCTAGTTAGTGGGGGTGCTGCACACACCCCATGTGGTTGTGTCTGCACCCTTTATTCCCCCAATTACCAGAATACCCCTGACTTTAGGCTGAGTTGCAATTAGTGGAGGTGCTTCCTGCACCCCTGTTTATTAAGTTCTGCACCCACATTTTTCCAATTCCTGAAATGCCCTTAACATAAGTGGGCTTCTGACTAGTGAAGCTGTTCTTTGCACCCCACTGGTTTGAGCCTGCACCTGCACCACTATTCAATTACCAAACTGCCCTTAGCCTAGATTGAGTTTCTTATTAGTGACGTTACTTCCTGCACCCCCATTGATTAAGATTTACACTCCAGCTCTTTACAATTCCCAAACTGCCCTTAGCTCGGATTGGGTTTCTTATCAGTGGCGTTACTTCCTGCACCCCCATTAATTAAGTTCTGCACTCCAACTCTTCACAATTACCAAACTGCCCTTAGTTCGGATTGGGTTTCTTATTAGTGGCGTTACTTCCTGCACCCCCATTAATTAAGTTCCGCACCCAAACTCTCCACAATTACCAAAATGCCCTTAGCCCAAGTTGAGTTTCTTATTTGTGGCGTTACTTCTTGCAACCCCATTAATTATGTTCCGCACCCACACTCTCCACAATTACCAAAATGCCCTTAACCCAAGATTGAGTTTCTTATTGGTGGGGTTACTTCCTACAACCCCATGAATTAAGTTCCGCACCCACACTCTCCACAATTACTAAAATGTCCTTAACCCAAGTTGAGTTTCATTGAGTCATGTTCCACTTTTGCATGCATGATTTCATTAAAAATTCTATGTTGCATATAACTGTCGCATGTTATTTTCCAACACCAAATTTGATATATATCCCAATCCTTAAAGCCCAGGCTTTAAACTTGACACCGTTCCTCAAAGCCCAGGCTTTAAACCTGGCACCGTTCCTCAAAGCCCAGGCTTTAAACCTGGCCCCGTTCCTCAAAGCCCAGGCTTTAAACCTGGCACCGTTCCTCAAAGCCCAGGCTT
>Ga0099824_1008398_pt1 | contig 13226 bp, 3 predicted proteins | sample SiratrowhiteBW_FD_76837 | JGI IMG/M metagenome (GOLD analysis project Ga0099824, IMG submission 76837) | Root nodule microbial communities of legume samples collected from California, USA - Siratro white BW | ecosystem: Host-associated > Plants > Roots > Nodule | place: USA: California... | reverse complement strand
TTTGTTCCAACCGACGTGGGATTGTTCATTTATTTACAAAAATGCCACCGCGTTTTTGACTACGTCGTTTACCTCTTTAACCGTCATAAAAAGTAGACGTTAAAGCCTATTTTTCTACTAGTGGTGACAGAGAAAATATAGAGAACCAAAAATGAAAAAACTCAATCGAGGCAACCACGAAACTTGCACATGCCAGACAAAAGTGGAAGAAGCCAAAATGGAGCCAAATGAATCCTACCAAAACCAGTGAACACAAAAATGCAAATGAAAACTAGTGAGAAGAGAAAGCGGTGTGAAATGCAAATGAAAACTAGTGAGAAGAAAAAGTGGCACCACATGAAACGAATCCCACAACGTGAAACAGGAGAAGGCAACAAGACTCAGTGAAGGGGAAGGCAACGTGACTCAGTGAAGGAGAAGGAAGCGTAAGAGAAAAATGTTAAGAGTTAAAATATGGCTTATTACCTTGAAATCCCTAATTTTAACTTGAGAGAAGCTCCCAACAGACGTAGTATCTGGCCAAATTTTATCCAATTTTCTCTAAAACTCCCTCGCATGCCATGAGGAGGATATTACGTCGGTTGAGAGCGCCATTACAAATTTTTCAAATTTTGAATTTTTATTTTTTCAATCTTTTCTACATCGGTTATGAGTGGTAACTGACATAGAATATGGTATATTATGTCGAATTTGTGTTAACCGATGTAATATCTCTTCAAATATTTACAAAAATACCACCGCATTTTTGTTTATATCGGTTTCATTTTAACCGATATCAAATCCTATTGTAGAATGCGTTTTTGGTACTAGTGCCAACGAGTAAGATTTAAGTTCTTCAAAGCTACATACTTTACATTTGAAAATAACTTTTATACAACTTGGAGCTCCAATTATCCACAGTCCATTTACTATTATGCTTCACGAATTCCCACAAAACCAACAAGATGATAACATTAAACATATATAGGGAATAAACAAATAGGTAACTAAAACACAATTCTATATGGACTGATTTCTGTTTTAACAACGAAGAATAAAATTAATGGAAACACTTTAGGGGTGTTTCAACCCTATTACAAAAAATTCAACTACAATCCCTACCCTCAAAATTATGCATACCTAGATACAAACTACTAAATTTACACATTATACTTGCAAGAAAATAACCCCTCACAGGCCAAGCTCCCAGGGACGATCTTTTCCATGGCCAAACTCCAAAGGTCGATCTCCAGAAGGGCGAATTCCGTGATTGCTCTTCATATGACCGAGCTGCATAGCTAATAAGTCGATCTCTATAGGATTGATCTTCATAACTGACCTTCCAAGACTAATCTCGAGAAAGTCGAGCTATCTAGTCACTCTCTATATGGTCGAGCTTAATATCTGAACACCTAAGGTTGTCCAAAAATAGGATTGAGACCTAGACGCAAATCCGAATATAAAAAAGAAGTAGTTTTACATACTTTTCTCAAATTATTTTACTATGATAGCAAAACTTTATTTCGTAGGCACGAGATTCCAACTCAAATCTTACATATAGGAATTATAGTTATTATACTAAATAAATTTTGTAATCATATTTTGATTATTATTAAAAATAATATTAAATAATATCAATAAAAATAATATTGATAATATTAATAATAATATTAATAATAGTTATAATATTCATATTATTAATAATATATTATTAGTAATCATATTAACAAATAATATTATTAATAAAAATAATAATTTTAATAATAATAATAAATAATAATAATAATAATAATAATATCTGATTTGTAAGTAATTTATCTATGAAGCTGAATCTATAAATAATTATCTCTAAATTAACGGTAAGTTAAATTGTAAGTAATGTTAAATTTATTTATGAATTTTTATCCGTATCCAACAACTTATAAGTAAATTAATTTTTGTTTGTAATAGATTTTGCTACTATGTTAGGGATTTTGAAAAAAAAAAAGACAAGAATAAGGACATTAACACTATTTTTAGCACTACTTTTAACAAGGTAATTCTGCCAAGAAAGGAGAGAATATTTCATTTTCAAGTCAACAATCTCTTTTTAATCTTCTCTGTCACTCTTTGTCAAAACAAACTTCTAGGATTTCCTTCCATTGCTATAAAAAAAATGTGAACTGTGTTTCCATGATGTTGCAATATTAATTAAGGATAGATGTCATCCACCCAATTTGTCAATTTTTTGAAACCATTTGAAAACATCTTAATATCACCTTCGTAACCATAACTTTTGTACAATAACCTAACAAACAAATAAGATATCATCCACATATTCAAGCATATTGATTGCACTTATCGATACACTCACCAACATATTTCTTTTTTTGGGTTATTTGACTAAACTTGTCAAACATTGGACAACAATAAAAAACAGGAACAAAGTCAAAGAATTTCCTTATCTCAAGCCTTTATATGGAATAAATTCTATAATAACGCTCTCATTCATTATAATCCAAATGAAAGATGATCCCATATATCATTTAATTCACTTAATTGATTTTGTAGAAAAGCTCAACTCTTTTCATCATATAATATAGAAATTGTCAATTTACTAAATTATAAGTCTTTTTAAAATCTATTTTAAAAAATAAACAATCTTTCTTCCTTTTTTCTTGACATTTCTACATACTCATCATTTTGTTGAAGACGTTATCAAACATACGTTCTTTTTTAAGAAACACAGATTGAATCTTATATATTAATTTCAGGAATACCTTTCTCATTCTTTTATATAGTAAGTTAGAACCTTAGATGTAATCTTATACAAGTTACCTATGAAAGATATAGATTGATATTTGTTTTAACTTTGAGGATTGTCACCTTTGGGGATGAGGTTAATGAAAGAAGCATTGGTCTCCTTTAGCCATTAACCCATTTTCTAAAACTCAGACTACTAACATTAGACCATTCTTTATTATCTCCTAATTATCCTTATAAAATGACAAATTAAACTTGTTCAGACTAGGCCTTTTAGATCCCTCACATTGCCAAATAGCTTCATTGACTTTGCTTTTAGATTTACATGCATTTAGCAATTGATCAAGGATTGGGAACTAAACATCTTATTGTAGTCTCATTTTTATGTCTTTTTCTCCTCAAATCTAATATAAGAAAAAACCTTTTTATTTTCTGTTTCTTAACTTATTCAATTTAAAAAACATTCTCTTAACAGTTAAATTATTTGGTTCATATACATTTATAATCACTGTAGGAATATTCTTCTATCCCCCACAATCCAGCTATCCAGACGTACCTCACACTAAAACTTGACTTTCTCCCCATTGTTACAGTACCCCTGCTCCATAATTGCGATCATGTTAACTTTTTTTTCATAGGCAGTTTTTATTTTTCGCAATATACTGATAAATGTTGAATTTTATAACCGTGTTTGTTTGGTTTATGCAGGTTTAAAGAATATGCTAGGTCCATTTGTTATAAATAAGCTAGAGGGATTTCTGTTCAAAAATGTGCAGCAAGTAAGTTAAATCATGATAATAATCCATGAATATAGATAAACTTAAAGAAATTTACTTAAAAGTACCACAACTCTTATCTTTACATATAAAACTAGTTTTCTATTTCTGTATTTTAAAAAACTAATATAATTTAGGTTCTTAGCTATTAAATATAAGTTATCTTACTATTTTTGTGTCTTACATGATAATAGGGAGCATCAACAACATGCTATGTAGCATTGCACCCACAAGTTACTGGAATCAGTGGCAAGTATTTTGCAGATAATAATGTTTCAGAAGCATGTTTGCAGGGAAGGGACATGGATTTGGCTAAGAAGCTATGGGATTTTAGCATAAATTTGACTAAGGAACATAAAAGTGGTAATGGTCAACTAGAATGAATACCTTTTTAGTAAATAAAAATGTAGTTCTGTTAATCTGCATATGTTGTTACTTTTTCTTACGAGAGTAGTGTGTTATTTAAGATTAAAGTTTGATGGTTTGAGTGTAAGGGTGGATTTTGCACTAATTATATGTATTTAAATGTTATTGCAAAACCCTAGTTGACATTGAAAATGTTGTAAGATATATTTATATATGGGAAAAGTTTGTGAGTAGTCAAGTGTAGCTCATATATGATCTCTTATATATGATCGCTGCAACGTGTGCTTCCTAATATTCGTTCTTGTGTACCTTTTCACATACCATTGGACTAAAGAACCTCCTGAAGTTAAACAATGTTGAAGAACAAGATAATTATTTCCTAAGATCTTAGATAGGATTTTATTCCCACAACCCACAAGCCTATAGGCTTGTATTCATCTAACTCTTGGAGATTTTCTACTTCAGGTATTGGAACTATAAAGGATGTTTTCTTTTTTTCTTTCCTCTTGGCCAATGCTCATAGTTATGGAAATTGTTTACAACTGTTAGCACAACTAGTTTAATAGTTTCCATGCAAAGTTGATAAAATTGAAATTAAATTCAGTTGGCTTCAGGGATTTTACTTCCTTCACGGTTCAATATTTCTCCCTTATTTTCTCGTTTGAAAAATTGCTTGTTAGTATTACATTATCTTTGATGGTGATAGATGTGAAAGTTATGTTACCCAAGCCTATTTTTACTCCTACATATTCGGTTAGCTTATTTTTGTAGAACTCTTTAACTACCTTCTTTACTATACTTGGTTCTTTACACTAATACCCTAAATTTTAACCCCTTTTATATCATTTTTAGTCTCCCTCATCTTAAAGTTTAATGAAAGTACTTTGTACTCATATCTTTTGCCTCTAGCTGTTTTGCTTTAAACTTTTGCCTATCTATTGCCTCTAATATGAAGTTAATTTTTCCCAATCCTGGGATGAGATCTCTTCTTTGTATCTTTTCCTTTGCTTCTAAAGTTTCCTCTTCTTCTGTTTTTTTTTTCTTTGCCTAAATCACTAATTATGAGGATGATCTTAGTATTGTCTAAGTTTACGTCTCTAAAGACCTACTTATTCCAAATATTTAGGTCATGCTTTAAACTTTTTAATTTCTCTTTTGTTATGAACATTCCATTTCCTTACACCCTATATATAGCTACTCCACCACCCCTAACCAATATCCAATGTTGTAAATGGTTTAGGTCCCTAATTGACTAGGTTGTTTTTTAAGACTAAGGCACAATGATTTGAAATGTATTTGTATAATATACTTTTAGATGTTCCATTTGTTCTATATCATGTATATGTTCACCCTACTACTATGGTATTTAGGAGTTTTAATTCTTGTATAACATTATTCAACTCTTGAACTCCCTTCTTTAAGGAGTTTCATAACATAAACCTCTCCTTCTTCCGGCACCCTAACTACATTAAAATGCTTGTGTTGTTAATATCTTTTCCTTTAATTCTAATTAGCTTTGTTCACAGGATTTTTTTTTGTGGTTACTGGGTAATTATCCTCTTTCCACTTCTTTTTACCACTAGAATACCCCTATAACTACTATGATTCACCTTTGTGAGATAATTTATAAAGTTTGTGCTAAGAATAATTGTGAACCATGACATCTGCTAGGTTCGCATATCAAAGTTCAACAATAATTTTCCATCACACTAAATGATTTATTAAAAAGAAAAAAATTAACAAAATGGGGAAAGGCTCAAACCAAACCCACACACAAAACTTACAAACAAACTCCATACGAAGCATTAAACAAAATAAAACAAAGGGAGTTGATACCTATTATAAAAAAAAAATACCTATTATGCAAAAAAAAAATCTAGACTAATAACTGCAAGAAGAGAATCAAACCATTAAAAGTCTAATATGTTATCCATCCCAAAATTTGAAAGCTTATCTAGACAATAATAACCTTCACAAAAAATGTAGATTACCTTCCAATCCATAGTATCAGAACCCTTCATGGATTTCCTCCATCTACCTCTCAAAGACCAACGGAAAATTTGAGGAGATGAAAAAACTTGGCATACCAATAATGAATCACACTCAAACAAAATACATCTATAATCATTATCCCAAGAAGACTCAATGGCCAAAATAACACCCATAATATATAAATAATTTTGAATTCCCAACGAAGTAAAACTACCAATATATGCCTCCCAACTCCCTATAAAAATACCTTCCTATTGTTTCGGTTACTAACTCATACTTGGTGATCTTCATGCTTTTCCAGTCTTGTCTTATCCTTACTATGTTTCTTGATATCCTTTCTACCTTGAGACATGTTTCCAAATATGAATGGTAGGTTTGATACTTTGATTTTCTCTATGATGCAATCCTCTTTACTTTTCCTTTAGTGTGTGTCTACGTCTGTCTCCTCTAGCGATTCCACTGTTTCTTCCTCCTTATTTTCGATATGATTTTACTCATCTAATTTAAATCCCCCAGTTCATCCATTTCTAGAAAATCATTATTTATTGATGCAATCGATAATGAATCTTCCACTTTATTTCTATCCCAGATCTCACATTTGTACTTCATAGAATCTAGTGGAGAAAACTTTTCTTCAATAGAAACTAAATATCTGAGCTAGGCTAGCATCTCAATATTCAACAATCATTTGCCATCATGCTAAACAATTTATTAAAAAAATAAATAAATAAAAACATGGAGAAACTATATAATTTTAATTAATAAGCTATAAAGACAATTAAAGAATAAATAACAATTATAAAAAAACAGTTTGTACAATCTAGAAGGACTATGGGATTGAACTTCATCTATCTCCCTCATTCATATTTTGGATTTGATAAAAACATACAATATTCGTAACTACTCACAATTGATGTATATATAAAAATCATTCACACTAATTCCTCTAATATGAAATTCATAAGGAAATTTCCTAAATACTGATCCCTCAGCTATTTAGTAAAGTATCCAACATTAAGAACATATGTTATATGTAACCAATACATTGAAAAATATCCCTAGTGTTCCAATATATTGAGTATTTTCATCTAGGTCAGAATCTTAAAAGTACTTCCCAGTTAAATTCAAAAATCAAAATCAAGACTCTATTGATCAGATAAAATCTAGCATTAAGCACAAGATTGAAATACCAATTGAGTAGAAACTGAATATTATATATAAAAATCACCAAAATATGAATAAGTTCAAAAGATTACATTCAATCCCAAAGATGAAGAATTAGCTACCCATGGTAGCCATTACAATCCAATGAAAGAAAAATTGCAAGAGAAAAAGAAAATTGGTGTTTTGCTTTCGTCCCTGTCGTCTACCTCCGTTCCTCTATGCCTTGCTTTTCACAAAACCCTACAAATCTCCTTTTAAACTCAGTTTTAGGCCTAGGTTAAGTGACTTTTCTCTTGGGCTTTTTTTTTTATTTTAAACTTTTTATTTCTTTTCTTCATGAATCTTCCATTCTATCATTTTCTTCATTCTTTTATACTTGAAATTTCACAATAATTGAGATGAAATTTTCCTTTAACTCAAAACTCAAAACATAAATTTATATCCAAAAACTCTAAAATTAGGAATAATTATTATTTTAAATAACACTTAAACACACAAGTACTCAATCTTTCTCATGTAGAAAAACACTCAAAATTGACACTTATCACCTTCCAGTCCATAGTATCACAACCCTTCATGTATTTCCTCCATCTCCTTTTGAGAGGTCAAGGAAAACTTTGAGGAGATGAAAAAACTCGAAATACCAATAATGAATCACACTCAAACCAAATATGTCCATAATCACTATCCTAAGAATACTCAATGGCCAAAATAATCCCCATTATATATAAATAATTTTGAATTTCCAACTAAGTAAAACTACCAATATACGCCTCCCAACTCCATCTAAAAATACCTTCACATTATTTTGTTACTGACTCATACTTGGTGATGTTTACGCTTTTTCACTCTTGTGTTATCCTTACTATGTTTCTGGCTACCCTTTCTACCTTGAGACATGTTTCCAAATATTGATGGCAGGTTTGATACTTTGATTTTCTCTATGATGCAATCCTCTTTACTTTTCCTCTAATGTGTGTGTCTATGTCTGTCTCCTCTAGTGATTCCACTGTTTCTTCCTCCTTATTTTAGATATGATTTTATTCATCTAATTCAAATCCCCTATTTCATCTATTTCTAAAAAATCCTTATTTGCTGATGTAATCGATAATGAATCCAAATCTCACATTTGTACTTCCTAGAATCCAATGAAGACAACTTTTCTTTTATGGAAACCAAATATTTGAGCTAGGTTGACATCTCAAAGTTCAACAATAATTTTCCATCACACCAAGCAATTTATTAAAAAGAGGAAAAAACAAAAATATTGGAAAAGGCTCAAACTAAACCCACACATAAAACTTACAAACAAACCCCATTACAAAAGCAATAAACAAAATAAAATGAAGGGAGTTTATTCCTTATGTGAAGAAAAATATAGACTAATAATTGCAAGAAGAGAATCAAACCATTGAAAGTCTAATATGTTATCTATCCCAATGTTTGCAAGCTTATCAACACAATGATTACCTTCACAGAAAATGTACATTACCTTCTAGTCCATAGTATCACAACCCTTTATGCATTTCCTCTATCTACCTCTCAAAGACCAAGAAAAACTTTGAGAAGATGAAAAAGTTCGACATACCAATAACGAATCACACTCAAATCAAATACGTTTATAATCACTATCCTAAGAAGACTCAATGGCCAAAATAATTTTGAATTCCTAGCTAAGTAAAACTACCAATATGTGTCTCCTGAGTCTATCTAAAAATGCCTTCACATTATTCTCGTTAGTGACTCATACTTGGCGATGTTCACGCTTTTCCACTCTTGTGTTATCCTTATTATGTTTCTAATTATCCTTTCTACCTTGAGACGTGTTTCCAAATATGGATAATAGGTTTGATATTTTGATTTTCTCTATAATGCAATCCTCTTTACATTTCCTCTTATGTGTGTCTACATATCTATTCCTCTTTATTTTTTATATGATTTTGTTTATCTAATTCAAATCTCCAATTTCATTCGTTTTTAAAAAATCCTTATTTGTTGATATATTCGATAATGAATCTTCCACTTTATTTATGTCCCAATCTCACTATTGTAGTTCATAGAATCCTGTGGACACAACTTTTCTTCGAAGGAAACCATGTTATTTGTATTTTCATCTTTTAGCTATCTTGATATTGGCTTTGATTGACATTCTGATAAGCAAATTTGCATGGTGTAATACTTCCCATTCTTCCATTGCTTTGTCCATAGAAAGGAGTTCCCATTATTGCTACAACTTTCTCGAGGCAATCATATCCCCATAGAGATAGCAAGATTCCCCTACATTTGACCCATGATAATTTGTTTCAATATTTTGCCCATGGAGTGATAAATTTGAATATGATTCCGAGTCATTCGCAATTCTCCTTTATGGTCTTACTTACGTTAGCCTCTTTGTCTCATTTGAGTAGCATCTCGTTGTCTCCAAGATGGCGCACTCAAATACTTCCTAGTCCCTCTGTAATGAAGCATTCTCTTACCAACTTCAGATTATTATTGTTATGAGTCCTCAAAATGAAGCTTCTCGTAAGCCATTCTTTCTCATTTTCCATCACCCGTGCTTCAATTTCATACCACCTTTGTGGGCTATCACTAATTTGGTTCACCTAATAGAACTTGACCATATGAGTGATTTTTTATTTTCTTCCTCCAGACTTTGGTGTGTTTTGATTTTGGGCCCTGTATGTATTTCTTCTACCTTTACACGACTCGCTTTCTAGATTGTTCTTTCTCATACCTTCTATATCTTGACTTGTTTACATGCATCTTTTAATTATCTATACAAATCGAGTTGAGTTGATTCTCCAATATTATCTGATTTTAAAACTTTGTAAATTTCACAAAATTAAATCTTTGTCCTCTTTTGTTTAGTCTTATGGAGATGAAAACATGTTAATCTCTCCCATCTTTGAAAAAATTTTCACGTATCATATTTTCTTTTGTTGATTGGGAAGTGTTTGAAGTAGAAAGATGTCCTATCACTTCTCTTACAATGTTATTAATGCTTTCTAAAATCAATTATATTCTTCAATAACATATAATTTATTATGTAACTATTATTATTATAGAGTATAAAGTACAAAATACCTCTTTTTTATTAGTTATATAATAATACTAATAATAATAATTATTATTATAACTATATAACTTGTAATTAAATATTATTATTATTATTATTATAACAATAATATTAGTAATAGTAATTTCAATAATATCAATAATAATAATAAAAATAAATAAAAAAGTTATTTTCGTTTCATTTCAATTTGACCACCACGTATATTTTTATTCGATTTAGTTTCTTTCTTTTTCCCACCTATTTCTTCATCCTTTAGTTCTTTTCTCTTCATAACCTCTACCTACTTGTGGAAGAAGAAAGATTTTAAATAACCCATTCCAAAATTCATTTATTGTGCGTGGAATGGGGAGGGAGAGAAGCTATAGACAAAAACTAAATCATATCATATGTCATCTTCTCTATCTATCTATCTCTCTCTCTCTCATAATGGACCTCACCTTCATCTTCTCAAGAGTCACCCATGTGGAGATGCTCACGTGCATTTATGTCTTCAATGAAATGCATTGTAACATTTGTTTTTTCGAGTGTGAAAAATATATTATTATATTACTTTTAATTTTTATGTTATAAAAAATAAAATAAAAAAATCATAAAATGGATTTTTAAACATATTTTGTTTAAAAAAAATTAGGTATGGTCACTTTTCCAAATATAATCTTGTCATCTATATTTATTTTTTTTTTCTTTCCTTAGAGAATAATTGAGTAGAGAATTTGGAAAGGGATAAAAGATGTGAGCTTTTAGAAGGAAAAGAAGGTGGAATTTCTTCATAAAAGGTTACAGGTAGAAGGGTATATGTAATGTTCAATTTTTTTATGATTAGGGTAAAAGCAAAAGAACAATAAAATGTGAGTAAATTTAATGTAGTCGTTGATTAAATGTTAAGTTTCAAGGGTAAGATTTGTATGCCTAATATTCCGAAGGTTAGAAAGTTGATCATAATGGAAGCTTATTGGAATAAACTTAGTTTTCATCTCAAAGCCATCATTCCTAAACCCTAAATATTAAAATCTTTAGAATATGTTTTGATGGAATTTGAAGAAAAAGGGAATATTGTTTGGCCGTGCTTGTTTAATTTTCCAAAAAGTTAAGATAAAACACTAAAAAAAATTACAAATGTGTTACAATCCCTTAAGTGTACTCAAATGGAACTGAGATAATGTTTGTACAAAGTGGTTATATTATCTAGAATTATAAATAGTTTAGATTTCATTTGGTTTACAATGGATTTAGGATTTGGTGAATGGATTCACCAAATCTATTTACCTTATTCCAATCAAGATTAAATATTGTAGAGAGATATGGATATACCCATACATAAATCATATTGCTATATTATATCGTGTACCTTCTAAAATAGATTCTAATAGAGATTTTAGACTCACTTCTAGATTACATAAACCTTTAAGCACAAAGTTCTGGTTGAGCTCATCATATCCTTTCAAGTGGATTATCAAACTGAAAGAACTATTAAATATTAAATATTGAGATCTTAAACAACTTTATACTCATTTAGATAATTTTACACTCATCTAGATGATCTATTTCTCTAAGAAATCCTAGAATATTGATGATAAAAGTTAGACGATCTTATATATACATGTTTTATTCATATGAATTTATTGGTGTTATTCATATTGATGTATGCTTTGTACTAATTTCAACTCATTAGACCATTTAGTGAATATTTGAAATAATACAAGATTCACATGTGTATATATATATATATATATATATCTTTGTTTGAACATGTTTATTTAAAATCAAAACACATAATTAAAGTCATAATCATAAATCATTTTAAAAGATTAATTCAAAATTATCTTTAGAAATAATAAACTTTCTTATATATTGAAATAAACAAAATTGGAAAGAGTTTCATATAGAAAGTATATATATTATAAATGATTTTATTATGATATCGAAAAAGAAACAATTTGAAACATGTAAGTTGTTAAATAATACTGAAACATCATTATTATTATTTGTCACATATTTGAATTGTTTCCTTTTAAGAAAAGACAAAAGCTTATTAAGATAAAGATTTTCCATATTAAGCTTCCAGATAGTGAGATTTAGGAAATATAGTATAAGATTCTAGTAGCTGACAATGTTATCAGATCTTAGCCTTTTTGTTGACACAAGAATAATATTCAAAGTCTATTTATAAGATTACAATAAAGAGGAAGAACAAACAAGAAATTATGAGAAATATAAGTCTTTCAACCTTCTAGTGTTATTTTGTTTATGTGTTCTTTGTGGGGATGTGAAAACATTTGTAATCCTTCACTTTACATTGATATCTTTGAAAGTTGATTCTTTTGTTTTCCTTTTTGTAAGGTCTTAGCCTTAGAGAGAGATTAAGACGGTGTGATCACCAGTACTTTGTCTACTCGGATGAATAGAAGTAGTTTGTGTATCATTATAACCAAGAGTGGTTGGTATAGACGTTGTAATAATTTAGTTGATTAGTGAAATCTATTAAACTTTGTATTAAGAAAAAATTGAACGTAATATGTAAATTTAGGTGAACCAATATACTATGTTGTATTATTTTTTTGCTATCTATTTGTTGAACGATCTGATCTAGTTTAGTACAAAAGGAGTCTAAAAATTTTATTCAACCTACCTCCTTTAGGATTATACTAAATCCATTTGTCAACAAAAAAATATGTGGTGGGAATACCTCCACGCCATTAGTAAAGTTCACATATAATAATATTTGATTATAACTCGTAAATTTCAAAAATATAATGTGTGGGTGCTAGAATTTGGAATATCATATTTGAAAATTAGAAGCTATAAACTTCAAAAAAGAAAAAAATGTGGAGAATGAGATAAGAATTTATATTAATATTATTTTCATTTCTACATAACGTAATTTTTTTATTTCATTCTTTATACTTTTTAATCCTTATTGTTATAATATTATTATTATGAAAACAAATCAGTAGAATATTAGATATAATCAAGAGAAAGAGAATATAAGTAAGAATATGATTACTCTTTTTTTGGCAAGTATACCAAGTCAAGAAGTAATATAGAGAAATAAGTACGAGTGTCGAATCCACAGGGAATGGTATTAATCGAGCCTCAGCTAGTGTAGTAGCTTAAGCGAAACGCAGTTAAAG